>Ga0209390_10000900_pt1 | contig 58812 bp, 55 predicted proteins | sample BON01_FD_187212 | JGI IMG/M metagenome (GOLD analysis project Ga0209390, IMG submission 187212) | Freshwater microbial communities from Lake Bonney liftoff mats and glacier meltwater in Antarctica - BON-01 (SPAdes) (version 2) | ecosystem: Environmental > Aquatic > Freshwater > Ice > Glacier...
CCAGTGGATGGGTCGATCGGTGAATCTGTAATCAAGTCAGTTGTGTTTTTCTCATACATAGAGAGATCAAATCTCAACTTATTGTTAAACATGACACCTTCTAGACCAAACTCAAGTTCCTGCTGTAGCTCTGGTCTCAAATCAGGATTACCCAGTCTATTAGCCACCTCGTGGGTTTGAGTTACTGCACCACCTACATCGAAAGCTCTCCCTCTTTGAGTAAGGATATTTCGAGTACTGTATGGTGGTGGAAAGCCTGCAGAAGTACCGTAAGCAAGTCGTACTTTCAGATCATTCAGTGTAGAAGAATTCCAATTGAATGCAGTAGTCGGAATAAATGAAACTGATGCTCCTGGATATAAAATTCTTCTGTTTTCTGATTCCACTGTAGAGGTCCAGTCATTTCTTGCCACTAAATTCAAATAAAGGTAATTAGAGTAGTCCAAAGTCACGTTGGCATAAACTCCCATTCTCTGCTCCTCCTGAGTTCTGTTCATTCCTCTTCCGGAATAAGCATCATTACTGGATGAGTTGGTAAAATTGGAATGACGGAATAATCCGAAAGCCAATTGACCTTGGGAAGCCACACCTACCTGCTCGAAGTAATCATATCTTGAATTACCGCCGATCAAAGCAGACATTCCGAACTTCTCAGAAAACTCCTTTTTCCAGTTGATAATCAAATCCTGATTCCAGATGGTATTCCTCAAGTTGATCGTTCTGTAGTAGCCAGACTGAGTAGTCAAACTTCCTGAAGGTCCACCTTTGTTGTATCTAGCCTCTTGTGTCTCGGTGTAAGTATCCAAACCTAGACGATACGTAACTGAAAAATTGTCATTGACGTCATAGTTCAATGAAGTAGAGTTGAAGAATCGCTGCACATCAGATGTGTTCACGTAGTTCTTCACTAACCAATTTGGGTTTACGATATCATTACCGCCTCTGTAGTATACAGAACTCTTATCGATTGGATTTTCGAAAGGAAGTCCTGCCAAATCAACAGATCTAGGCGTATACAACACGTGTGCAAACACGGATGGAACACCACCTGCAGGTCCTGAACCGAATGAAGCATTCACCGGTGGAGATTGCAGATCGGTAATCGCAAATGTAAAGGAAGAGTTGACAGACAACTTATCGGAGATTGCGGAATTGATACCTAATCCAAAATTATACTTCTGCATTTCGTTGCCAGGAGTAAATCCTTCATCATCGGTATAGCCAAAGCTTGCGCTGTAACTAGTCCGATCAGAACCACCTGCAACTTGAATAGAGGTATTGGACACTATTCCAGTGCGGAAGAAAGCAGTGGAAGGATCTTCATAGGCCCTATAATCATACTGAACAGGTGTGCCACCTACCACACCATCTACCCAGAATTGAGGGAATGCCTCTCTGATAGATGCAACTGAAGAAATAGCATAGGGGTGTCTAACAGTAGAACCAATATCCATTCTACCTCCAAAGTTGGAGAAGAAATTACCATTACCCTGCTGGAAACCATTTCCATACACTTGTCCATACGTAGGCAATGAAGCTGCAGTGTTGGAGAATACAGATTGATTGATAGTTACCTCGGCAGATTTTCTTTTGGAAGCACCAGATTTAGTTGTAATCAAGATTACACCATTTCTTCCCTGATCACCATACAGAACAGTTGCAGACAGCCCTTTCAAAACTGACATCGACTCGATATTATTTGGATCAATGTCCAAAAATCGAGAAGAAGTAGTAGCACCACCTCTATTGAAATCATTAGTACTGTTAGTGCTCGTATTGAAAGGAACCCCATCTACTACGAATAGTGGCTGATTGGAACCGGTAGCAGAAGAGTATCCTCTGATAACCATATTTGTTCCAGATCCTGACATACCATTGGTAGAGGTGATATTCACACCTGGTACTTTACCTTGCAATACACGTGCTACATCTTGCTCAGGACGATTCTCAAGCTGCTCACTGCCGACGTTAGTTACCCCATAGCCCAGCGCTTTCTTTTCCCTTTCAATACCGATTGCAGTCACTACCACTTCGGATAGCTGAGACGCATCGATTGAAAGGGTTACATTAATCACGGTCCGATTACCGATGGACTCTTCCGAAGGCTTAAGGCCGACAAAAGAGAAGATCAGGACACTGGATCCAGCTGGTACGTTAAGAGAGTAATTACCATCCAAATCGGTAGTAGTACCCACTGTCGTACCTTTTGCGAGGACGGTTGCACCAGGCAAACCCAGTCCATCTTCATCTGAGATTACCTTGCCGGTAATCACTAGTTGTTGCGCTGACACCTCATAACTGAGTGTCATGGTGAATAGCGTAACAACCAAGAGTAAAGCTTTTCTCATAAGGTATTTAGTTTAGTTGATTTGTAAATAAAATCCCTTTCCAGCAAAATTCAAAATGGGTTGTCATTTACTGTAAAAATATTTTAATCCTATTTTTTATAATAAAATTTATATTTTTTAACATTAAACCTGATTAACCTACTTTTTTTATTTAAAAAGGTGCATTCATTAGATTTATGTCAACTAGCGGTAAAAAACTTATCTAAGTGGGTGGTAAAGGTGATAATTCGGTTAGTACCTAATTTATTAACGATAATTAACTGAAAACATCAGATTTATTACTATTAACCATACAATATTTTGACAGCTTATTAAATTTATTCATTTCAAAAAAAATATTATTTGTCTTTTTAGAAAAAAATATTTTATATCGAATGCAATTTCTATTTTTGAATAGATTTAAAGATATAACTATTGAATAAACAGTATTATATTTTATTCCGCACTGTAATATAAATTCGAATTCTAAAAAAAATCCAAAAAAAAATTGATGGGGTCATTTATCCAAGAGGATAATTACAATTTCTGCCTAAAATCTAAAATCAGGTTCAAAAAGATATATAACCTAAATAATTTACAAAGAATATCGCAATATGAAGGCTAGATTGTCTTCCCCCATCCCTACAAAACCTTGCGAGTTTATTGTGGGTTTCCAATAAAGGCCAAAATAAAAATTACTCTTGTCACTAGTATATGTTTACCCAATAATGGCAGCTACTCCATACACTTTATAATCTTGCGTACTTTTTGCTACCCAAGGAAGATTGCCTTTTTCAGCATTCCAAAAACCATAGTATCCGCAACCGCCTAAATACCAGTCCAATCCTTCAGATTGCCAAATATCCACATGCTACTCACAAGGCAATCCGCCCACCCAGCGATTCCATCGATTATAGACTAGCAGATCCGCCACTCCTTGCGGGCTGAAAAATTGCTTGACAGTTCCTCCCGAGTTCGTTCTGACAGTGATTCCGATCAGGGAATTATAATCAGCTACTTGAGCAGAACTATCAGTACATGAATTGCTATATATAATGAGTAATACTAGCGACCCTAAGCAAGTCCTTTTGATATAAATGATTTAGTTTATTTGGAAAAACTAAATGTATTTTTTGGTGTAATGCAATAATCTAAAGGGATATCAAACGATTCCTTTGGAATCATTTTAATCGGTTCGAATATACTCAACCCAACTTTTAAAACTTTGTGATCAAGTTTTTCAAAAAAGCGATCGTAATGACCTTTTCCATATCCAATCCGATTTCCAAGCGTATCCACTGCCAATAATGGTGTGAAAACCACTTGAATTGACTTAGAAGAAACCAGTTTCAAAATTTTTGGAACTGGAATTCCATACCGGTCTTGTTCAAATTCAGTTTGCTTTTCTATCAATACAGTTTCCATCTCAGTCGAGATTGGATTAATACTCGAAGTATAAATCACTTTATTTCTACTTTCCAAAATAACTCGAATCAGATAGGTATCTATTTCTTGGAGCCTTTTGATTGGGAAAAAAATATGAAAATGATTCATGTCTATATGACAATCACAAAACTCTTCGACTAGCGCAGCTATCCTTTGCGACGCTTCTTGCAATTCACCACCTGATAATTGATTTCTCTTCTCTTTAAAATAAGCTCGAATTACCGATTTTTCAGTAGTCATGCTCTAGTACCATCATTCTAAAATCTAAGGGATCAAAGCAATCATAAAGCTTTTGAATAAAACTTGGGTCAGAAAGGTAAAACTGCATCATATTCACCACACGTTCTTGAGGACTCCCTCCAGGATTTACAAAAGCTTTCAAATCTTTTGCTCGTTTGAGTTGAATCTCATGCCTGCGCTCTTCAGCCTTTCTAAGCTTGACGCTCATTTGATCAACGATCTTTAAGGCCCTTACTTTTCCTGCCGCGAAAGAATTTTCCAAGCTTTTTTCTAATTGCTTAGCTTCCTCTGCTTTATCCTCAAAAATACCGGAAATCTCCGCTCGTTCTTTATCCATCTGTAGATCAAACTCGGATTCCCTCTCAATAAATTCTTTTTTCCACGTACTAAAATCTTTAAAAAGATCTTTCGCTTCCCAGTTCATTTGATTCATTTTACGGATTGAAACTGTATCGAGAAGTAAAGCAAAATTTCTTGGCAACAAAACAGGGAAAGGTACCTTAAAATACTTAAATACATCAGAGAGTTGTAACCAATAAACCACTTCTGCAGGACCTCCTAAGTATGCTAAATTAGGCAAAATCATTTCCTGATAAAGTGGCCTCAATACTACATTAGGGCTAAATCGCTCTGGATTCATTCTAATTAAGTCTGACATCTGCTCATCTGAAAAGCGGATAGCAGTATTGAGCACTACGAATCCATCTGCACTACGCTCGATTCGCTCTCGAATACCTTTTTCCATATAGAAGAAGTTTATTTGCCGCGGGAAAATCTGGCTCTTGTACCCTAAATCTTCCAACTTGCCACTCGTAGATGTTGCTAACTCAAAGGGCTTGTGATCAAATAAATCAGAATGAATGACTGGCTCAAATATACGCTTCAAGTCGGATCCAGCGCTATCCACGACAACCAGACCCTCTTCCCCAAATAGCTCATTGACATATTTCCTCACTGCTTCTGCTAATGTTACAGAACTGGCATAAGCTTTCTTAAACACCTCCGGCGCAAATGAAACAGATTTAAAAAACTCTTTGAAACTCTTATCCAGTTCAAAATCCCCCACAGCACCCATTTGATCTGTATTCCATTGATACTTTATGCCATCTAGTTTGAAATAATTAATTTCATCGAAGTCGTGATCTTCAGTGGCCATCCAATATATCGGCACTATGTGCTGATCGGGATACGTCTTATTGAGCTGCTTTGCCAGATTTATTGTCGAGACAATTTTATATATGAAATAAAGAGGACCCGTAAATAAGTTTAATTGATGTCCAGTAATTACTGTGAATGTCTGCTGCTCAGAAAGTTTATTGATGTTCTGAGCGACTGCATCCGTGATCTCCAATCCATCATATTGATTTTTCAAACTATTGACTAAAATGTCTCTGTTTTCAGCTAAAAAAGATTTTTTTTCTATTGCCGTTTTAAAGCTTTCGAGTTGAGGGCTGTGACTGTAAAACGGTTCTAATGAATGTACCCCTTGAATATAGTCAAGAAAAAAATTTGAAAATTGTCCTGTTTTTTCTAGTTCAATACAATGTTTTTTCATAACTGGGCTATGATGAGTTTTTTTAGCGATTCGAACATAAAGTATTTGAACAAAGTTTACTCTTTTTTTCAAAAAACCAGAAGTCCTTATTTCAATAGCGGATTTAATTTAAAAAAAATCCTTTAAACCGATTTTGACAAAAGCCTTAGCTTTACATTACCTAACTATGATAAACTACAAACAATTTTTCCTTCCCAACGGATTAGAAGTCATTATCCATCAAGATCTCGGTAGTAAGATGGCGGTTTTCAATCTACTCTATAAAGTTGGATCTAAGAATGAACTGCCAGGCAAAACAGGCTTAGCTCATTTTTTTGAGCACTTGATGTTCGGCGGCTCGGCTAATGTCCCGATTTTTGATCGAGAGTTAGAGCGGGTAGGTGGATCCTGCAATGCTTTTACAAGTCCCGATATTACTAATTACTACATTACACTTCCTGCAGTAAATATTGAAACTGCCTTTTGGCTGGAATCTGATCGGATGCTACATTTGAGCCTGTCCGAGAAAACTATTGAAACACAGCGAAAAGTTGTCCTAGAAGAGTATAATCAGCGCTACCTCAATCAGCCTTACGGTGATGTATTTCACCACCTTCGAGATTTAGCTTTTGAAACTCATCCGTATAAATGGCCGACCATAGGACAGCGAACCGAGGACATAGAAAATTTCACTCGAGCTGATGTGGAAGAATTTTATCAGAATCATTATCAACCTTCAAACGCCATCCTGGTAATTGCCGGGGCAGTGAATCCTGATGAGATTCGCCTCTTATCAGAAAAATGGTTTGGTCCTGTTACAAACAATAATCCACAGGAAAGTCTCAGAATTCAAGATTCTGTGCAAACCCTTAAAAAGGAGAAGTTTATTCAGGCAAAAGTACCCACAGACGCAATTTATAAAGCCTATAAGATGCCTGCTAAATTAGCTGATGGGTTCCTGCAGGCAGATTTAATTACTGATTTGCTGGGTTCCGGCAAGTCTGCCATCTTGGAACAAACTTTGGTAAAAAACGGAAAGCACTTTGCAGCTATAGGTGCTTATATTTTGGGTTCTGTAGACCCGGGATTACTTATATTCTCAGGTAAAATGGAGAAAGGTGTTTCTTCACTGGAAGGTGAGCAAGCACTCGATGAAGTCGTACAGCAATTCATATTAGATGAAATCTCTGATAATTCACTGGAGAAAATAAAAAATCAATCCGAAGCAATAATGACCTATGAGTCAATAAAGCTGATAAATCGGGCGATGAATCTTGCCTACTACGCTCATTTGGGAAATCCGGATTTATATTGGAAGGAATATGAAAAAAAATCAGCCCTGGATCAAGATTCTATTAAGGAATGGGCTGCTAAAATACTTAAAGAAGAGAATGCTTCTGTACTCCACTATCAATCATTACCCTCATGAATAAATTCAGAATAGGATTTGGATACGATGTGCATCAACTTAAAGAAGGCTTTGACTTCTGGCTAGGAGGAATAAAAGTACCGCATGATAAAGGTGCTGTTGGACATTCAGATGCAGATGTATTGATCCATGTCATCTGCGATGCCCTTCTGGGCGCCGCCAACCTCAGAGATATAGGGTATCACTTCTCGGACCAAGACCCACAATTTAAAGGGATTGACAGCAAAATCTTATTGGCTGAAGTTGTAAAACTCATCCGATCAAATGGATACGAAATTGGGAATATTGATTCTACTATTTGTTTACAACTCCCAAAAATTAATCCGCACATTCCAACTATGAAAACTTGCCTAGCCAAGGTCATGAATATTTCAGAAGGTGACATTTCTATCAAAGCAACCACTACAGAGCAGCTCGGATTTATCGGAAGAAAAGAAGGAATCTCGGCCTATTGTAATACATTAATATACCAAATATGAGTACAGGATTAAAACTCATCGTCACTGAAGATGGATCGCATTCTATTTATCATGAGGGATTGAAGGAAACCTACCATAGTGCCCAAGGTGCATTCAAAGAATCGATTCATGTCTTTATGCTGTATGGGTTGGATTCTTGGTTGATGGCAAATCCTCGGAAAAAACCAATCCGAGTGTTCGAAGTTGGTTTTGGTACGGGACTGAATGCTTGGCTGACTTTGGTCTGGGCGGAGCAAAACCAGATTCCAGTACTGTACCACACCATTGAGCCTTTTCCGCTGGATGATGAAATCTATTCTCAACTGAATTATGGTGATATAGATGATGGTATTTTTCATTATAAAGCCTATCTAAAGCGATTACATAAGGCTTCTTGGAATGAGGGTGTAGTCATGTCCGAGTATTTTAATATGAAAAAAGAGCAAACGACCTTGGAAGAAGTGAAGCTATATCCTACAGATATAGTCTTTTACGATGCATTTTCCCCTTCCAAACAGCCTGAACTTTGGACTAAAGAAATTTTAAAAAAAGTGACCGCGCAGCTCAATCCAGGAGGAGTTTTAACGACTTACTGTGCGCAAGGAGAATTGAAGAAAAATTTAGCTGAAATTGGACTTGAAGTAGAAACTCTTCCTGGCCCCCCAGGCAAAAAGGAAATGACCAGAGCTTGGAAGCGTTAAATTTTTGGTGGCATAAGATTGGGTGGGATTGCTCATCACGATTCTGTCCTGATCAAACTTCAAAAACCTAAAATTCAGAATATGTTGACCCTTGTTTTACTTCTTTTTTCACTTTTTAACCCTCAAATTCCTGAAGCTGGAGATGCAAAACTCCAACTGATGATTCAAGAGCGTGATCAGCTTCAAGCGCAATGGAAAAATTCTGAGTCTCAAAAATCTGGAATCTTCGGAAATCGGACCAAAAAAGACATGATTAAGACCAATGAATGGCTGGAACGAATCCTTGCGAAGGATAATCAAATCATGGAAGAACTCCGAATGATCGGATCGATTGAGTCTTCGGTATTGGGTCAAGAAAAGAAAGATTACCAAACCATTTCTTTCCGTCTAGAGAATCAGCTCCAAACTTTAAAAAGGGTAATCCTGGAAAAGGACAAAGAAATCGAATCAATAATTGCTGGACAACGGACTTTTGAATGGACTACTTTCATTTTTCTCGTCGCTTGTATTGGCTCCGGAATTTGGATTTATCGCATCAAAAGATCACTTTAACCGAGCAACCGGAGTTCTTGCACCTTTTGTTTTTTGATCTAAACTCACCAAGATTTCTGTACCTAAAGGCAAAAACATATCCACTCGGGATCCAAATTTGATAAAGCCGAATTCACCACCTTGAACTAGTTTAGAACCTACTGGAGCATACGATTTGATTCTTCGGGCCATGGCTCCTGCAATTTGCCTTAAGAGGATTTTTGTTCCGTTTGAATCCTTGATTACCATTGTAGTTCGCTCATTCTCAGTACTTGATTTAGGATGCCAAGCTACCAAGTATTTCCCCGGGTGATATTTGAAATATTCAACTACCCCCTTAACCGGCGAGCGGTTCACATGGACATCAATCGGAGACATGAAAATCGAAACCTGTATCCGCTTCTCTTTCAAATATTCATTTTCCATCGTTTCTTCGATAACTACCACTTTACCATTTGCCGGAGCAAATATGATCCCGTCCTCATTTGGTAGGGCAATTACCGGATTTCTAAAAAATTGAAGAATAATCAAGTAAAAGATTATACTTCCAATCAACACTGTATTTGCCAAGATTTCAGCATCTGGCAAAAAGTAATAGATCAAATAATTGATCCCTGCCAATGCAATTAGCAGCCAAAATAATAACGTTCGTCCCTCGCGGTGTATAGTCATAGTCTTCATAACAAAAAAGGCGTGGCAATAGTGTCCACGCCTCAAAGATAAATCAAACTTTTGAGAGAATCGACCTAAAAACCTCCTCGATAGGTATAGGTTTTCGCCACTTTGTCAATTGCAACGATATAAGCCGCGATCCTCATTGGTACGTCATACTTTTTAGAGGCTTCATAGACATGATCAAAAGCATCTTTCATGATCCGATCGGATCTTCTATTTACGCGATCAGCAGTCCATTTATATCCCAATCGGTTCTGTACCCATTCGAAATACGAAACGGTAACTCCTCCAGCATTTGCCAGAATATCGGGCACCGCCATGATTCCTTTCTCATTGATGATCGCATCTGCTTTGGCAGAAGTGGGACCATTGGCACCTTCCACGATCAGCTTAGCTTTGATATCATTCGCATTGTGTACAGTAATGACGTCTTCTACAGCAGCTGGCACTAACACATCTACCTCAAGGGTTAACAAGTCCATTGCATTTTCCAGTCTATCCCCACCTGTGTATCCCTCTAAGTTTCCATTATTGGAATCCCGGTAGGCTACCGCCTCTGTGATATTTATTCCATTTTCATTGTAGAAAGCTCCAGTGTGATCGGATATCGCAACAATCTTCAAGCCTCGCTCCTCCAAAAGAAGCGCTGCCCAAGACCCAACATTACCAAATCCCTGCACTGCACAGGTCGCTTGAAAAGGATTAATTTTTAATTTTTGCATTGCAGCAAGTGCAGACACCATTACGCCACGACCAGTTGCTTCAGTGCGTCCAAGAGAACCGCCCAATACCAGTGGTTTTCCCGTGACTACTGAATTCACCGTCATGCCATGCGCCTTGGAGTACTCATCCATCAGCCAAGCCATCTCCCTGGGTCCTGTACCCATATCTGGAGCTGGGATATCTTTGTCTGGACCAAATACATCGATCAATGCTAACGTATAAGCTCGCATTAGCCGCTCAATCTCTCCTTTTGACATTTCGCGAGGATTACATCTCACACCACCTTTACCACCTCCGAAAGGGATGTCAACTACTGCACACTTCCAAGTCATCCATGCTGCTAATGCTCGGACTTCGTCAATGTGCACGTCTGGCGCAAAACGGATTCCCCCTTTTGCCGGGCCTAAAATATTTGAATGAATTACTCGAATTCCCTCAAACACCTGAATTTTTCCACTATCCATAGTGATAGGAAGAGACACGATTACTTGCTTGGCAGGATTCTTCAACACATTGTAGATCTCGTCAGAGAGTCCCAGCTTTTCAGCTGCAATGTTGAATCTCTCCATCATTGACTCTAATGGATTTTCTTTATCCTTGATTGGAGCCGGTTCAATGTAAGCCATATTGGGTTTAGATTTAGTTAATCAAATGCTATACAATATTAATCAGATTTTTAATCTCAGCGGCTTAGAATTAGAAGATTTTCAAAAATGCGGTAATAAATGGGGCTGATAATAACAATCCGTCAAATCGGTCCATAAATCCTCCGTGTCCAGGAAGTCTATTTCCGGAATCCTTGATTTCGATGGATCGCTTAAATAGGGATTCAATCAAGTCTCCATACGTACCAGCTATGATAATGATGCCTGCGATTACCAACCATTTCCAATCTGCTATCGTATGAAAATATTTCGCTATTACAAAGGCTACTGCGATGGCAGAAAAAGCTCCCCCTAAAAAGCCCTCCCAAGACTTTTTGGGAGACACTCGCTCAAACAATTTGGTTTTACCAAACCGCGTACCTGCAAAATATGCACCTGTATCAGTTGCCCAAAGAATTAAGAGACAACCGATTAAAATTTCATACTTGTAGACACCATCGACCGAAAAAACGGCCAAATTCAACAAAGAGAAAGGAACAGCTACGTAGAATATTCCTAGAAACGTGAACGCAATACCTGTAAAAGGCTTTTTATCAGATTTTCGATAAAGTTTGATAAAAAAGGTCAGAGAAACAATCGGAAAAATCATGTATAAATATTCCATTGGTAGATGTTCCTTTTCCACCATAAAGGTCAGAGAGAAAATCATCAGACCAAGAAAGGTCCCAAAACTTTTCAAGGGAAGCATACCATCCAAACCGCTTAGCTTATAGAATTCCATTTGAGAAAACCCCAAAATACCAGCAAAAACCAAAAAGTAAGTCCATTCCGAATAAATAGTTCCTCCTACTACGATCAACCCTCCAATTACGGCAGTGATCGCGCGCTGACCTAAATTGCTGTAGTTGTTAATATTAAAACGTGATCTCATTCTGGACGATAGTTGCTGCTGAAATTGAATCATCACGCTGAACGAGGACGTGATAGGTGCCAAAGATCTGGTAAACTGTCTCCTTTTTATTCAAAACTACAGCTTGGATCCCATGTTCTTCAAGTACACCTTTTACTATTTCGGCTCTCACTTGAGCTTCTGTTTCAAATACTTTTATCCAGTTCTCCATTAGGTCTGTTTATTTTCTTAAAGTAATATATTCCTGCCAAAAGACTCAGCAAGCCAAGTATCGCCGCAGGATAGGACACCGCATCTGTCGACTCCAAATCTATGTCAATCAGTTCTTGATTAACTAGATAAACTAGAATCACGGTAATAGAATTATTTAAAATATGGGCAAAAATAGGGTAAATTAAACAACCGGAATAAAGGTACAAATACCCAAACAGGGCACCTAAAAACACTCGTGGAAGAAATCCATAAAACTGCAAATGAATCGCAGAAAATATGATTGCGGTCAGCCAAACTCCCGCATGTGCAGAACCAGTATAAAGTTTCATTTTGGGCTGAACGACTCCCCTGAAGAATAGCTCCTCACCGACTCCTGCCAATACGCCAATCACCAGAATAGCGGCCAGTAACTCAGGGATCGATTGAAAATCGGTCAAGAATTTAGTCAATTCGAGTAATTGTTCTTCTGTTTCTTTCATCCAAAGTTCCAATCCAGATAGAAACTCTGGAAGTACCAAAAACGAATTCCAGTAAACCAATAGCGCGTTGAAAAGCATTCCTCCAAAAGTAATGAGTATAACCAAGCCAGCTCCGGTCAGGTTGAAACGTGGAAACTGAATCTCCCAATGAAAATCCGCTTTGTCAATAAAACGTGCAATCACATAGGCGGCTAGCCAAAATCCAATTCCAGAGCCAATTCCCTGAATAAAAAAAATGGCCATTCGCCCATTTGGGGTGGAAAAATCACCGGACATTGGCCCCACGATATCTTGGATTGATACTCCAAAAAGATATGGAGTGACTGCAAAAGCTAAAGATTGAAGAATCAACAAAATACCTGTAGCGACTAAGACAACGACTATTAAGGATAAAGGCCAATTCTTTCGCTTGGCAATTTCAGATTGGGTTTCGTATATCTCCATATTTAGGGTAAATTTACGGCATATTTAGAATAACAAGTGGTAAAAATAGGAAAGTTGGAGTTAGGAGAGTTCCCATTGTTGCTTGCACCAATGGAAGATGTAAGTGATCCACCGTTCAGAGCGGTGTGTAAGCAGCATGGTGCAGACTTGATGTACACAGAGTTTATAAGCTCAGAAGGATTGATACGAGATGCCGCCAAGAGTATGGCGAAGCTCGATATTTTCGATTACGAACGCCCAATCGGTATTCAGATTTTTGGAAATGAAATTAATTCAATGCGCGAGGCAGCCGCTATCGTAGAAGAAGCCAAGCCTGATATACTCGATATCAATTACGGCTGTCCTGTGAATAAGGTCGCCGGTAAAGGAGCGGGAGCGGGAATCCTACTAGACATCGATAAAATGGTCGCGATGACCGCTGAGATAGTCAAGGCAGTCAATATTCCGGTCACAGTAAAAACGCGTCTTGGCTGGGATCAGAACACAATTCGAATTGTCGAGGTAGCAGAACGACTTCAGGATGTGGGAATCCAAGCCATCAGTATACATGCACGTACAAGAGCTCAGATGTATAAAGGCGAAGCTGATTGGTCATACCTAAATCTGGTTAAAGCTAATCCACGTCTTCACATCCCTGTATTTGGAAATGGTGATATTGATTCTCCGGAAAAAGCTTTAGAATATAAAAATAAGTATGATGTCGATGGCATGATGATCGGGCGAGCCTCGATTGGCTATCCTTGGATTTTTGATGAAATCAAACATTTCTTAGCGACTGGAGAAAAATTAGCTGCTCCCGGACTTGATGAACGAGTTGCGGTTGCGAAAAAGCACTTAGACTTCTCTGTCGAGTGGAAAGGCGAGAAGTTGGGAATTCTGGAAATGCGAAGGCACTACACCAATTATTTCAGAGGCATGCCGAATTTCAAACAGTATCGATCCGAAATGGTCACTGCGGAAACTTACGAGCACGTCTGCGAGGTACTGAATCAAGTCTCAGCCGTCTATGCAGATCATGTTTTTTAAATTGATTTTAGCAGAACCTGCTAACATCTCTTTCAATTACTTTCGCCAGAAATCCAGTGCTCACTGCTACAGCTAATATTGATTTATGAATACAAAAAATTCTGATAGTAACTTAGTTAACTGGGGTATTCTCATTATTCTTGCCTTGATTTGGGGCAGTTCATTTATTTTAATAAAACGAGGTCTGGAGATTTTCTCACCAGGGGAAGTAGGAGCTTATAGAATTGTGGCTGCAGCCACTTTTCTACTGCCGCTCTCGCTACCTCGGGTCAAAAATCTAAGTAGCAAACAAATTCAAAATCTAATTCTGGTAGGCCTGGTGGGAAGCTTCATTCCTGCTTTTCTTTTTGCAAAAGCCCAAACCCAACTTAGTAGTTCATTGACCGGTGTGTTAAACGCACTCACTCCGCTATTTGTGGTTCTCGTTGGGGCATTGTTTTTTTCTTCTAAGATCACGCTCCGCAATGGTATCGGTTTGGCAATAGCATTTATTGGAGTAGTCATACTGGTCACTGTCAAGGAAGGTATTGATTTTGGGACATTTTCCGGGATTAATGCTTATGCATTTTTTGTAATCTTGGCTTGTGTCTGCTATGGCTTCAACTTGAACCTGATCAAGTTCCGATTCGAAAAACTTAACCCTGTAGAAATCACTGCCATATCATTACTTGTGGTTCTACCCATAGCACTGATTTATCTTATGGCAGGCACAGATTTTTCATACAAAGTGACTCAGGTTGATGGTGCGCTCGAAGCTTTGGGCTATTTGACTATTCTTGGGGTATTCGGTACAGCTATTGCCTTACTTATTTTTAACATTATGGTAAAAAAAGTAAGTCCTGTTTTTGCCAGTTCAGTCACCTACTTAATCCCGATTGTGGCTATTTTTTGGGGAACCTTAGATGGTGAGGTATTATTTTTTGGCCATTATATTGGGATAGCTGCTGTTATTTTGGGTGTATGGTTTGGTAATCGGAAGTAATAAATCAAAATTAATTTTCTGCGTAATACTTCTTCAGCTCCTTCTTACTCATTTCTAATTCAATGACTGCTTTCGGATGAAACACCTCGATCTCAAGCGTTTTTGAGATCGCTACATTCCCCTCAGGTGTGGAAAACTTAACTGGTATCACACTGTACTTAAATTTATCTGCTCCATCTTTTTCAGTCCTCAAAGTCACTAGTCGGATATGTGAACCAGATCGATAATTTTCGCCGGCAGATTCCGCCAATACATCGCCGGGAAAAACTAAGTCGCCAACTTTCACCTTTTCAGAGCCATGCTTCAATACCATCAGTTTGGTGATCGATCCATCCTCATGGTAGATTTCGATATAATTTTCACTTCTGGCGAAGTCAAGATTTTCCTTTGTTTCATCGTTACTCATTCTGACTTCAGCGATAATTCCTTTTCTAGGAGCAACAATTTGGGTAGGCCCCTCAAATCGAAACGAAACCCCAACATACGCATCGTTGGAGCGATTTGTCCCAAGTTTATTTTCAAGATGGACCATTTGTACGGCGGTAACTTTTATCCCGGCAACAACTGGAATTAGGTAGATGGGATCTTCTTTGCTTTTACCATAGACATTACCTTTCCCAAAAGAATAAGAGTAATTATAACTTGTTGCTCGGCCGGCAATAGTCGGTCTCAGCCGGGTAAGCTGGCTTCGTCCAGGAAGGGCGATCGCCGTGACATTTCCTCCACCTGTGGTAGTCAAATTTTGAAGTGTTGAAAAATTCAGAATCACCGAGTAGGGAATTAATTCAGTGTTAGTGGCAAAAATCAAGACGTTCCCATCGTTATCTCGCTCAGATTCTACCTTGATCTGGGCTACTGAGAGAGTGGACGTAATGCCTAAAAGAGTTAGTGAGAAAAAAAGTAATCGCATTGAATTTATAGTTAGAAATAGTTGTACTAATATTAGTTTGCAAAAACTAAAAAACAAGCTTCTCAGGTAGTTATTTAGCTGACCTTCACACAAAAGATTGCCTAAAAGCAAAAATTTTATGAGGAATAAACAGTGGGTTTGGAAGACATTCAGTAACTCCTCTGGTCCTAAATCGGAATATAAAATCTCGGATTTTGGAATATTAAAACTCCAAATTCATACGCTGACGCCATGCAAAAGCCAACATAGGAAGTTGTTGGTAGCTATTGATCCCAGCTTTCACACCTTGACTTTTTAGAAAAATATCATTGGATTTTCGACTAAGTTCAATCGAAAAAGGCTTGATCGCATCAGAAGCCTTTTGAATAGAAATTAGATCTACTCTCAGTCCAGGGTCCAACGTTTTGATCCATTCCCGGTATTCATCAGGAGCCATTCGGTAATAATCCCTGAGTTGATACATCAATAGCCGCAAATGCCCTGAATACTTTAATAAGAGGTCATCGCTATTGGAACAAATCACCCAAGCGATAAAATTCGCTTCACCCTCATTGGTTACCCCATAGCTATGAGCCATTTCGTGTGCAACGGTAAAGGGCTGCTCAAGTGGATGAAGTGAAGGGTCAATATAGCTTTCGCCAGTAAACGGAAAATAAATTCCAAGAATCCCCATTTTACGCATAAATCCCGGTGGTGGAAAAAGCTTAGTCCTTGGTTTTCCAGTAAAATTCAATCCTAGCATATCCAGGTTCTCACCCATGTTATATCGAACTACCTCTTCCAGAGATGAATATGGAAGAATTTCCTCAATGGCTAGAGTGTCTGAAGTAAATAAATTTCGAAATTGACGCGCTAAACGATGAGTAATTTGAATTTCAGATTTTAGCTGTGCTAGATTGAGCGACTTTGGACTTAAGCCTAATTGCTGAAAAATCGGAGTTCTTTGGTAATTAAACCCCCATAGAAAGAGAAAAAAGAATATCAAAGCTCCTGTACCGTTCAATAAAAATCTGAAGGCATAAAAAGTCTTTGATTTCCATCCTTTGCTTTTCAGAAAGCGAAAAAAAGCAATTCCTAAGATGATGCAAACGAGGACAACAAAAAGATAAAAACTGGGAAAAGGTAATTTCCCCAGCGACATATCGATTACATTTCGAATTCCCGGAAAAAAAATTCGAGAATAGATTTCGTCTGTTTTCTCGGGATTTCGTACCGCTATGTATCGGAAAACTAAAGCAATTAGCCCAAGAATTGCCCAAGACCAATCACGTTTTCCCATTGTAAATTTGTAATTATACTCCTTCTGCTTGCACTTCCTTCACTTCAGGAAGCATTCTGGTCAGAAGATTTTGAATACCTGCTTTGAGCGTCACTGTGCTGGAAGGGCATCCTGAGCATGAGCCTTGAAGTAGTACCTTGACAATCCCATCCTGAAAAGAATGAAAGACAATAGCTCCTCCATCCTGCTCTACTGCAGGTCTGATGTATTCATCCAGAATACCTTTAATTTTCTTTACAATCTCTGAATCATTCTCATTGAAAAGCGGGTCTTTGTCGAAATCTGCTTGAACTACAAGCTTACCTGCCTCAAGATAGTGCCGAATATGATCTCTGATAATCGTCTGAATTTCAATCCAATCTACAGCTTCATCCTTGGTGACTGTAACAAAATTCGAGGCAACAAAAACTCGTTGAACCGCTGCGAAATTAAAAAGTTCTTGAGCAAGTGGAGAATTGGTAGCACTGGCTGAATCAGGATAGTCAAAACTTACTCCATCATCGGCTAACATGAAATTTGCAACAAATTTCAATGAGTTGGGATTCGGATTAGCCTCCATATAGAGGTGAACAGGTTTTACTTGAGCTTTCAACATAATAGGGTCATTTATTGGATAAAGAACCGAATTGTCAGGTTATAGTTCCGACAATTCGGTTTTAATGAAATCATTTTCTAAAAGGTCTTCCAGTAGCTGCATACCAAATCCCTCCATACAGGTGCTTTAAGAAGACATCATCTTCCCAGGCAGAGTCCACGTGGCCCAAAGCGGTATAGAAAACTCTCCCCCCATCAAATTCATGATACCAAGCCATTGGATGATTAGCTCCATTGCCTTTCGCTACTTTATAAGTGCTTTCATCGGCATTGATCAAAATCTTTAAATCTGGATTGATGTCTTTGTATTCGTAAAGTTCGTCTGTCCACATCCAGTTTTTTGGAAGGTGCCAAGTCGATGGGTGATTCTGATCCACTACTTCGAGTCTCAAGGTTTGCTGTGCTGGATGTGCCAAAAAATACGCACCCATCAGTTGATTGTACCATGGCCAATCGTACTCCGAGTCTGCCGCGGCGTGTACTCCTACTACACCTTTTCCACTTCTTACAAATTTCTGAAGAGATGCTCTTGTCGCCTCGTCGAAAATAGTCCCTGTACTGCTGACCAAAATCAGCACGTCGTATTTGGCTAGACTTTCCTCAGAAAGAATTTTGGGATCTTCAGAAGCTTGTACACTGAATACCTGCTTCTCTCCCATCTTCTTCAATGCCACCACCGCATTCGGAATGGATTGGTGTCGGAATCCAGCTGTCTTGGTGAATACCAAGGCTTTAAATTGCTGGGCAGGTGCAATCAGAATAATACTGAATACCAGCACTAAGGTGAGGTAAGCTTTTTTGAGATTCATAGGTTTTGCGTTTTTAGGTTTATTGAAAATTGAATTTAAGAATTGCTAATTGATAATTTCAAATTTTTCTCCTGCTTCCTTTCTGGAAAAGGCATTGAAATGCCACCACTCGGAACCGATTCCAGTAAAGCCACTTGTAGTCATTACTTTTCGAAGAATTTCCCGATTTGCGATTTGGGTGCGGGTTAGTTTTCCCATAGCCATCATTTCCATTTCCCGATCAGGATAAGCTTCATAGCCAAAGAAATCATAGCCTGTGCCCATATCCAAAGCCTGTCCAGACTCGGTATCGAAGATGGTCAGATCAACTGCTACACCAAAGTTGTGAAGACTTCCCAACTTTGGATCTGCCACGTAAAGTGGTTTGATACTATCGGGCTTGTCCAGCTTATCCCAGAGAATCTGCTGAACACTTAGCGGGCGAACTCCATCATATATCAACAGAGTCAAGTTTGGGTACTCATTCTTCAATTTTTGCTGGGCACTTTTGAGCCGTTCGGCGACTTCGAGCTGTAGAAAAGCTTTGGTAAGATCACCATATACATCCTGCCCAAAAAAATTATCCGTGGTGCTGTATTTCAGCTCAACTTTAATTCCGGGAATGAACTCCTCCAGATTAATGAGCCCTTGCTCCTGAAGTCGCTTCTCCAGCTCTGGCAGACTGGCTTCCAATGCTATCTCAGGTATAGGATCCAAAACTTCTCTTTGCTGCTCAGAAAAGATCTCTTGATCACTTTTTGGCGAGGAACAGGCAATTGTGGCTACGAGTACTAATAGAACAAGCTTTTTCAAGAGGTTAGATTTTTATGGATAACAGTAGCAGAAGCCTGTGCGGTAGGCAAAACCACCACATCCGCTATGGTGACGTGCGCAGGACGAGTTACCACAAATTCGATCACATCTGCAATATCCTGCGCTACAAGAGGTTCAAATCCCTGATAGACCTTTTCCGACCTGCTTTCATCTCCTTTGAATCGCACCAGAGAAAATTCCGTCTCCACCAGTCCCGGATGAATCGCCACCACACGAATACCGAAAGAATTCAAGTCTATTCTCATGCCTTTGGTAATGGCATCAACTGCATGCTTGCTCCCACAATACACACTACCGTTTGGATAGACTTCCTTGCCTGCTATGGAGCCAATATTGATGATCATCCCTGATTTTCGCTCCGTCATCCCTGGAATAATTGCTCTGGATACATACAAGAGGCCTTTCACATTGATGTCAATCATCGCATCCCAATCATCGAGATTTGCGGATTGCACAGGATCTACTCCGTGGGCATTACCGGCATTGTTGATCAGCACATCAATGGTTTTCCATTTCTCGGGAAGATTATCGAGAATTTCGAGGACTGCTTCCCGATCACGTACATCAAATATTAATGGCAAAAATTCAATTCCATCCGCTAATTCCTGGCCGAGTTCTTCCAGCTTTTCTTTTCTTCTGCCAGTGCCAATGATTGAATACCCGTTTTTTGCAAGTATCAGCGCGGTTGATTTTCCTATACCGGAAGTAGCACCGGTAATCAGAGCAATTTTTTTCTTCATAGAGGCAAGATAATTGATTTGGCAAAAAATAAAAAGACCGATACGATTGATCGGCTAGTAGGAAATGCTGCTTTTGTCAGCTGGTGAAGCTGGATTCTTTTACTGAAAATTCAGATAGATCGTAATCGATCTTCTTCTGATAGACGAGATCGCATCCCGGAAAGCAGGATTGGTATTTTCTGCCTGATAAATATCATTCAAGCCATGGGAAAACCGAATTTCCGGAGCAAACTTGAAGTACTTGAAATAAATCTCAAAACCCATCCCCATTTCCAATGAAAAATCCCTTCCAGTCGTAACTAATTCTTCGACATTAGCTTCATCCTGGCTTTTCGTTCGGAAGTTATAACTCGCTCCGCCTACCCAATACATTCGCGTATTATTGAATCGAATAGATCGATACTTGAAGAGGAGCGGTAATTCAATTAGGGTAGCTTCAGATTTTATGAACTGGGGTTGACCGGTAGTCATGTTACCATCGATGGTATTTATCAATGCAGGATCGATGGACCCAAAATAACTCACTTCAGTTTGAAATTCATAAAAACCAACCTTTGGTGTAAAAAGTAACTGAACTTGATCATCAAGACTTAAAATCCCTGTGAATCCCAGAGAAAATCCTGGAGAAAATTTAGGGAAAATCCCTCTGACTGTGGGACTGGTGCCACCAGGATCAAGCAGAAAGGAATCCGAATACTTTACTCGATAAGCCGCAGTGTGGCCTGCCAAGAAGAACCCATAAGAAAGGATGCGGTCATCAGATCCAGCTGTGCTCGTCAAGCCGAAAAGTCCTTGGCCAAGCGAAGAACCTGCAATCAGGCTAAAGGCTAGACCCAAAAAGACTATTTTACCCCGGTGTAGATTGAGCTTATTCCAAAAGTGAGTGATTTGCATACATTGCTGGTAAAGCCGACTTTTTTCAATACCGCCAAGAATTCTTCCCCATCTGGGAAAGCCTGTACGGATTCAGGAAGATAGGTATAAGCAGAATTGTCTTTAGATACTAGTTTTCCAATTTGAGGCAGGATAGTACTGGAATAAAATGAGTAAGCCTGCTTCATTGGAGTGACAGTTGGCTTGCTAAATTCCAGAATTACTGCCTTCCCACCAGGCTTCAATACCCGATACATATCTAACAAACCTTTTTCTAAATCTTCAAAGTTCCTAACTCCAAATGAAACGATGACTGCGTCAAACTTATTATCCTCAAAAAGTAATCCTTCTGAATCTCCAAGCTGCAAATCAATGATATGCTCCAATCCCCGCTTTTTCATTTTTTTTCTTCCCTCGGCTAGCATCCCCTCGGAAATGTCGACACCGATGATTTTATCAGGATTGAGGGTCAATGCCTCGATGGCAAAATCTCCCGTTCCTGTAGCGACATCTAAAATCAATTTAGGCTGATCATTTTTCAGGAACTTAATGGCCTTCTTTCGCCAAATAATGTCGATCCCCAAACTCAACACGTGGTTGAGGAGATCATATTTAGGGCTGATGTTGTTAAACATTTCAGCTACCTGAGCTTTTTTAGAATCTTTTTTATCTTTGTATGGAACTACTGACATCACTAATCGATCTATGAAGGAACAATAATACGCAAGAAACCTGAGGAAAGGAAAAATGTTCGGTTCTGAGTTATTTCAGACTCTTCCGCTTAAAATTGTACTTTTACAATTAAATCCTCAATCATGATTCATAAAGCAGCATTTGTCATCAGTAATTCCAACCCTGGAAATTGTCCAAAACCAGATCGTGCGGAGATTGCATTTATCGGCCGATCCAATGTGGGTAAGAGTTCCCTGATCAATATGCTCGTTGGACAAAAGGGGCTGGCCAAAACCTCACAAAAACCAGGAAAAACACAATTGATTAATCATTTTGTGATCAATGATCGCTGGTATTTGGTTGATCTTCCAGGTTACGGTTTCGCCAAAATCAACCTTAAAGTAAAGCAAGGCTGGGAAAGTATGATCAGTACTTATCTCACCAAGCGAGAAAATCTTTGTGGAGTTTTTGTATTAATTGACAGTCGATTGGAGCCGCAGTCAATTGATCTCGAATTTTTACTTTGGTGTGGTACGGAGGGTGTACCAACTGCAGTAGTGTTTACCAAAGCAGACAAGCAGTCAAAATCAAAAACCGATAGTAACATCCGAGCCTTCTTAAAGAAATTGACTGAAGTCTTCGAAGAAGAGCCAGATTACTTCGTGACTAGCGCTGAGGCAAATACCGGTAAGCCTGAATTAACTGCTTTTATCGAAACGTTAATCGTGGAATACGAAGCTGAGAAATAATTTATATGATTATCTAATTAGGTACAGGTAAGTAGAGAAAAGTAAAATACAATCGGTATTATGCAGCTAGTTAGCTATGAAATACTTGGATATTTCGGTCTTCCGTTCCAAAAATAAAGAAAATAAGGTCACTGGTGGAATTTCGGATATACATCATAATTTAATGTACATTCTTACAATTGTCACCTGCAAAAACTAAATAAATGGATTTCAAAGAATTAGCAACAGTAGCTGGTAAGCCAGGTTTATTCAAAGTACTCAAGCCTACAAGAAGTGGGGTCATCCTAGAAAGCCTGGATGGAAAGAATTCGAAATTGGTGGCTGGAATGTCTCAGCGAGTATCCATACTTAATGATATCAGTATTTATACCCTGACTGAAGCAGGTGCAGAACCACTTAAGTCGGTAATGCAAAAAATCGAGAAGGAGTTTACAGGAGATTTAGGATTGGATTCTAATCCAGATGATGCTGAACTCCGAGCATTTATGAAGCATGTACTTCCTGAAGTGGACGAAGCTCGAGTTTATACCTCCGATATTAAAAAGTTAATTTCTTGGTATTCACTTATAAGAGCCCAAGCGCCAGAAACACTTACTGAATCGATTGAATCGAAAAAAGAAGAAGAAAAATAATTCAAGCCCCGATTTAGGGGCTTTTCTGATTTTAGTGTATGAGTGAAAACAGCTCAAAGGATACATTTCTATTCCTAAAAAAAGATTTTGAATTACCTGAATTAGCAGAAATTTTCGATGAAAAACAGGCTATTCTTGTTCTCTCAAAATCGATTAGCCTATTTCTTGATCGGGACTTTGGGCGATTGCTCCAAATCTGCTATCGAATTGACTTAGGCGAGGAAAAGCTAAATAAAATCCTACATAAGTCAGAACCAGACAGCGTTTCACTAGACTTAGCCAAAGCACTTTGGGAAAGACAAAAGCTAAAAATTGAGATCCGAAAAAGGTATTCTTAACGTTTTTCGTGGGAGATTATCGAGACAATTCCTTACTTTTTGATTCCCAAAATCAACCAACCCAATGGCAAATCCCATCTGGATCATGACTTCAGCCTTTGATACGCTGGATCTCGATCAAACTATCATCAAAGCGTCAGAAATTGGCGTTCAAGGTTTAGATCTTTGCGTTTTTCGAAGAGATGGCTTGCGCAATGACTTTGTAGCTACACATCTTGACTATGAAACTTTTGGTTCGGATGAGGCAAAAGCGACTTTGGATAAATTCAATTCCGTAAATCTTAAATTATCCATCGGTGCTTTTGAGAATTTGATTGGTGGAGATCCAGTGCATCGGATCAAAAATCAAAATCATCTGCTCCGACTTATCCGAATGGCCTACCTCATGGGAGGAGATGAAAATGATGTGAAAGTCGGAACATTCGTAGGCTACAATCATGAACTTGGCAATCAGGAAGGTGGGTTTGAAAAGAATCTACTCGAATATCAAAAAATCTTCACTCCAATCATCAACTATGCGGAAGATCTTGGAGTCACAGTGCTTTACGAAAACTGCCCCATGGAAGGCTGGAGAAGTTCGGGTCATTTCGGAACTTTCAATAATCTCCCAGGCGTATTGGCCGCTCGAAAACTCATGTACGAACTCATTCCTTCACCCAATCACGGCGAAATCTATGACCCTTCTCATGATGTTTGGCAGCATACTGATCCTGTAGCTGTCATTCAGCATACTGATATAAACCGACTAAAAAGAATTCATGTCAAGTCTACACGGAACAATCCTGATCCTTTTTGGGGAAATATGTACCCCATGCAAGAAGTTCGTGCAGGGTGGGCAGAAAAATTAGGAATTCCTTCCAGCAAGAATCCGTGGGACCGACATCATTATGAGGCTACATTACCCGGCTTTGGATTGGGGGACTCTATGGATTGGAGAGCTTTTGTTAATTCACTCAAAGAAAATGAGTTTACCGGACCCTTCGAAATCGAGAATGAAGCCGTTCTATCTAAGCAAACAGGAAAGATGGGAGCAATCGTCCAGGGTTGTAAAGCAGCCTTACAGAATCTTGCTCCCTTACTTTATGAACTGGGAGATGGAGGTTGGCAATATCCAGAGTCAGCATACAGACCACTTTTAGAATTTAACCGCAAGGACATTCCACTGATGACAATGAAGTCAATTTACTAAGCTTTAGGAGAACCGACTAAATTGAAACAATATCTAACTCCTGATTTTTCCATTAAATTCGTGGTAGAACCGTAAAAATAAGATGTCTTACGTCTTGGAAACAAATTGGCTTTTCTGAGTGGGCCCATGACTTATATTGAACCAAACGGTCAACGCTAGTTAGGAATGTTCCTCCTTCCAACATCGGTCATCCAACATATACACCTAAGACTCTTTAAAATTACTCTTTTTAGCCTTTAGCTTTTACCGATAATGGCTTCGTATCCTTGATCCGCAGGCAGATTGGACGCAGTCGCAGCTTCCACAGCCAGTTGATCACAGCGCTCATTTTCAATATTTCCCGCATGACCTTTTACCCAGATAAATTTGGGTTTGTATTTCAAATGAAGTGGGATGTAACGAAGCCAAAGATCTGGATTCTTCTTATCCTTAAATCCTTTTTTCTGCCAAGCCCAGAGCCAACCTTTCTCAATGGCATCGACCACATATTTGCTATCCGAATAAACATGAACTGGAAACTCGGTACTTTTCAATTCTTGTAGTGCACGAATTACTGCCAAAAGCTCCATTCTGTTGTTGGTTGTAAGGCGAAAGCCCGCTGCCAATTCTTTTCGATGGCCCCCAAATTTTAGTACAGCCCCATAGCCACCCGGCCCTGGATTCCCTTTTGCTGCACCGTCTGTATAAATCGAAATCATGGTCAAAGAAATAAAGTCTGAGTTAAAGAATCGGATTGTCTTTAAATAACTTCCGAAAGAAAGGCGTTTGATTTAAAAATTTTCACTGCAATGGAAAGCAAAATAATTCCAAAAATTCTTCTCAAAACATCCAGCCCGGTTTTACCCAGCTTTCGCTCCAACCAGTTGGTACTTTTAAGTACAGCATACACAAAAATCAAATTCAATAAAATCCCTATAGCAATATTGACCTGCTCAAATTCTGCCTTCAGTGTCAAAATAGTAGTTAAGGTCCCTGCTCCAGCAATTAAAGGAAAAGCAATCGGAACGATCGAAGCTCCGGTGGCAGCCTCAGGATCGGCTTTAAAGATCTCAATACCCAAAATCATCTCTGCACCTATTGCAAAAATGATGAGTGCTCCCGCAATGGCGAAGTCCTCTACTCCGATACCAAATAGATTCAATATTGATTTTCCAGCTAACAAGAACACGATCATAAGAACTCCGGCTGCAAGGGTTGCCTTTTCGGACTGAATATGCCCAACTTTTTTCCTCAAGTTGATAATGATCGGTATAGAACCGAGTATATCTATTACTGAAAATAAGATTAGGGAAACGGACAAAATCTCTTTAAAATCGATCATGCCGCAAAAGTAAAGAAAAATAACCTGTGAGGTCTTTTTTGACCTCGAAGGTTTGTATCAGGAATCAGAAAACAAACTGATTTAGGAAAATATCTATTCTTGGGACACCATTGGAAGCTCATTTAAAAACCTTTTATGCCTATGCGCAATTACACCAGCAAAAATCAGCCTAATATATGGCAAACACTAGCATTACTGGTACTTCTTCCGATGATTATCTGAACGCTCATTGGCCTGCCTCGCCGTGGCGGGCCTTTCTGCCAGTTGAGTAAGGAAAATTAGATTAGTGGCATAATTGCGGATAATCACATAACCTTTTAAACATTTGAGATTTGTCAAACTTCGAAGGATCAAAATTCAAAATCAAACAATTAAAATTTCTGTAGCAACGGAGGTTAGTATCAAATTGAAGTGGTATTCATCAACTGAATAAAATTGAGGACTCGGAAAAACGTATGAGATTTCTGTAAGCTTGAAGGGCTTGACCCATAAGGAAGAACCTTCAAGCATCGAAAAAGGCTCAGAGATTAATAATTACTCAAAAACTCAATTACCTTAGTCATCTCAGAATCAGTAATCGCTGGGAAATTAGCAATCCGAAAACTGATCGGCTTCAAATGCCCATAGCCACCTCCCAATTTCATTCCAGCAGCTTTAGCTTCGCTTTTCACTTTCGAAATAATATCCTCAGTGCCAGTTACACCCATTACAGTGGTACTTCGCGTAGCCCCATTGGATACTAGCATTCGGAGTGATTTCGTCTTTGCGATGCAGTCCTCCAACTTGCTCATTCGACCACGAAGATGGGTATCGACATGCTGAATTTCAGGCATATCTTTCAGCACACGATTGAGTAAATATATTCCCAAAACATTTGGAGTGTAATGCGTCTGGTAGGCTCGCGAGTTTTCAAGCATGAAGTTCAAACTATTATAGCGTCCATTTTCTCCTTTTCGCACGGTCTTTTCGATCGCCTTTGGGGATAGAATCAAGACTCCCAATCCTGCAGGAAGTCCAAAACATTTTTGCACCGATGCATACCATACGTCTGCCAAGGGGAAATCAAACTCAATGCCACCCATAGAAGACGTGCTATCCACAGCGATCATTTTTTCAGGAAATTTATTCCCAATCGCCTCAATCATTTCCATCGAAACTTGAGAGGTATTGGCAGTTTCATTTTGAGTGATTGCGATCAAATCAAATTCTTCTGGGATATCCAGATTTTGAACATCTATCGCCTGATTCGCGTCGATTTTCATCCCTATGCTGGCTGGGATAATATGTTGCGCTAATTCAATCCATTTTTTACCAAATGACCCGGAGTAAATATGAAAACTCGCTGATTCCACAATCGATTGGGAGACAATTTCCCAGTTTTCAGTGGAGGAAGAAGTAAATAAAAGTGAGTAATCCTCAGGCATATGGAGTTTTTGGCGCATTAACGATTCTGTCTCTTGATACAGCTTCATAAATGGTCCACCGCGATGATTCGCACTGAGGATTCCCTCATTAAAAGCATCTTGTAGATAAGTAGGAAGGGCATCATGTACTTTGGATGGCCCTGGTGCAAAAGTGATCATAAGTTTGAGAATTAAATAAAATATTGGATTCCGAGTGCGTAGCCTTTCAAGCCTAAGCCAGAAATCATACCCACACAGGATTTGGAGATAAGGCTTTTATGTCGAAACTCTTCCCGTTTATAGATATTCGAGATATGAACCTCAAGCGTCGGTGCAGTCACTCCTGCAATAGCATCAGCTATTGCCACGGAGGTATGTGTATATCCTCCAGCATTGAGCAGAATGGCATCAAAGGAAAAACCTACTGCATGAATCGTATTGATCAGTTCACCTTCTACATTGCTTTGAAAATAATGAATTTCAACTGAAGAAAATTTGCGCTTTAATTCTTCCAGATAGTCTTCAAAAGAAGTGCTTCCGTAGACTTCTGGCTCTCGCTTTCCTAGAAGATTGAGATTTGGGCCGTTGATGATCTGGATTTTCAACATGATCTAACTTAGTTTCCAATTACAAAGGTAAGAGGATTTAGGGTATTAAGGTGGAAGTTTAGCTAGTTTTAAAATTGAAAAACATTACCGTGAAAGCGAAATCCTTGTATATATTTTTGAGTATCTTGATCTACAAATACTAAATCAATAATAACTAATATTGAAATTAACAATGGGTTAATGGGTGAAATTCTGGATAAGACTAAGCTTAAAACTAAATAAGAAGTGGCGAATCAAGCACTTCGTGAATTCTTCAACAAAATTAAAATCAATGAATTAGCTGAACTCCTAGTAAAAATCAAGTGACAAGGCATTCTTAATTGAATACGGGAGATTTGAAAAAATGTTTATTCTTCCCGACACTTCCATCTGGATTACCTGCTCTGATAAGCTGGCATTGGTTATCGCTGAGAAGCTTTATTCATTCATTAGTGAAGATCGGATAGTTATACATCTCCAACCTACCAATAGATTTTACAAGGGATGAAAGATTAAATTATCTTTGTAGTTTTTTCTGAAAAACCATCAGGTTTAGCCTGCTCGAATGCAGAATTTTATAAAGTGTCATTAGGTGCCGCACGAATATATTTTAACTGAAGGCAAAATGGCGTAACCATTCGGAAAAGATATAATTGCTTGATCGCATGGTTTGCAATCCAACATAATATCCACGTAAGACATCAGGATACAGGTTTGGATATGATCGCTTCAACCGAAAATCTAAAAACTTTCACCTTTCCCAAGTCCTAACTTTCTATTCCGATATGACTGTCAAGTTATTTCATGTTTAAATATTCCAATGTCAAAATCCTGGGAAAATTACATCAAGCAATTCCGTCACTACCTTAAGCTAGAGCGATCGCTTAGCGAAAACTCTATTAAAGCCTACACTCAAGACGTGGAGAAATTGTACTCCTATGCGAAGAATTCTTTTCCTGAAGAAAGTCCCTTAAGCCTAGAATTAGAACATCTGCGGCGATTTATAAATGACCTCGCCAAGCTTGAAATATCAGATTATACTCAGGCCCGAATTATCTCCGGGATCAAAGCTTTCTACAAATACTTGATGTATGAAGATTTGATTTCTGAAGATCCTGCCCAACTCCTTGAAGCCCCTAAATTGGGGAAAAAACTTCCAGAGACCTTGAGCTTCATAGAAATCGAACAACTCCTTGAGGCCATTCCATTGAGTGAACCCGAAGGCCATCGTAATCGTGCCATATTGGAAATGCTGTATAGCTCCGGCCTTCGGGTGTCAGAACTCACCGAGCTAAAAAAAGGACAAATCTTTGAGGATATAAGATTTTTACGGATGGTCGGCAAAGGAAATAAAGAGCGATTGGTGCCGATCGGAAGAGATGCCTTAAAGTATCTGAACATCTATCGGGAGGAAGTCCGCGTGCATCAGAACATTGCCAAAGGACATGAAGAGTTTGTCTTTCTCAACCGCAGAGGCAAAAAGCTCACTCGAGTCATGATCTTTTTGATCATTAAGAAGACTGCAAAGGAAGCTGGAATCACAAAGAATGTCAGTCCGCATACCTTTCGTCATTCGTTTGCCACACACCTTATCGAAGGTGGAGCTGATCTTCGAGCAGTACAGGAAATGCTCGGTCATGAAAGTATCATCACTACGGGAATTTATACTCACTTGGATCGAGAGTACTTAAGGCAGGTGCTGACGGATTTTCATCCCAGGAAGTAAAGCGAAAATTTGAAATTGTAACTTTGAGCAGAATTATGAATTTTTATAACTTGTGGAAAAGTTTTAGAAAATTGAAACTGTGTTAATTGATGGAATTTTGATTTCGGAAAATGAATCCTTGCCTCAATCAATTGACGCACTATTAAACTCAAATCATGAAGAGAGAGAACTTAGCCTGAACTTTTTCCAACTCAAAATACCATTAATGGGCAGAATTGATATTGAAAAAAGTGACTTTATCTCAGAAAGATATCTTGGAGCCGACGATACCAAATGGATGGAACAATAATTTTTTGGACTAAAACCGCTAAACGATGAAGGGATTATATTTTTGAGTGTTGGAATGACAGGAACAAAAGCTCTTCTCGCGCCAAAGAACTAAACCTTCAAATGAGAAATCGAATAGCCTGTTTGAAGAAAAATCCTGAAACAGACAGTTTTCTCTGATTCAAGAACAATAGCCATGAGACATTATTTAATTCTCCGCAAAATCAAACTTCTTAGAATTATAATTATTGGATTTTAGGATAATCGACAGAGTCTGGAAATCTTAATTAGATTTTTGAATAGCTCCAGCAATTAATTACCAATTTATAATGATCAAATACCAAAAATTAATATGTTACCTAATATTGTAGAGTTTCGCAGGAGTATTTATTTTTGGATATTCGAACATCAATAGCATTCGACCTGCAGATCTGATTCTTAGTCTTGCAATTCATCGCTAGGCTATTGCGCGCTCTGGCCTGGCTGGCATCTGGTATCAGACACATATTCAATCTGATTTCAAGTATAGGCCAATAAATATTAGTCCCTACGACAATCTCCCATCAACAAGTTACCTTGAAAAAAATACTTTCCATTCTCCTGCTCTTCGGGTTTATTACCTCTTGCAGTTCCACGAAAATTTATCCTAGGATTAGCTGTCAAATTTGCCTGAGCAAAACAGATGGGATTTTACTACTTCCACTGAATTGGCAAGAAAGCTTTAGGCAGCTTTCTATTTCAGAACAGAATCGGCTGGAAGAAATCATTGTTAAAATATTTGAAGAGGAAGGTTTTTCTAATGTGGCACTCTATGATCAAATGGATTATGAGCTTCTAAAATTGGGGATCAGGGATGTCAATGACCCAGTGCAGCGTGCCAACATTAATCTGGAGTTAGGAATTCCATATCTTTTGGGGCTTAGTCTTGGCGAATTGGCATGGACTGGAAGCTGGGAGAATGGGGACCTGTCAAACTTAAACTCTCCTACCTATTGGGAAAGTGACACCCAGATAAATAGTTCACTTCGAGTCGCACTAATGGAAACAGCCACTGGAGACATTATTTCTGATTATGCGATCACAACCACGATAGGAGGTATTCCTATCCCAATAGGAGATTGGGGAAGTATAAATTTAAATTATGCTTCACTAGCTCAGGCGGTAGCTATATCGACTCGCAAGGGGATCAAAAACTTAGTAAAAGACTGCGGTTGTTAACGCTTTCTTTATTTTGGATTATGTGTGTCGGCAATTGCACCGGTAAAAATCAAAGAGCATCTTAATATATGGTAGACACTAGCATTACTGGGACTTCTTCTGATGGTTATCGCAACGTCATCGGCTTGCCTCGCTGTGGCGGGCCCGCCAGTTGAGCAAAGAAAATTAGGTTAGTGGCATAATTGCGGATAATCATATTTTGGATTTACGATTCTCTAAAAACAAGAATATTGGTTGACTAAATAGTAAAACTTATCAAGAACTATTTTTTAACATTACCCAAAATCCGAAGGTCTTGTGATACTTTTCCATGCTAAGAAGATATCCCGCCGCTGGCCTGCTAACTCATCGATGGTTAAATAGGTATTTACATTTTGACGACTTTATGTGTCAAATCCTCAATCCATCTGTCTTACCAATTCCTTGATAATTCTGGCCATTACAGGCTCTGCAATTGCTGCTGCATCCAAGACTTCGGCAATGGTAATCTGTTTTATCTTACCCTGAACACCCAAATCGGTAATCGCTGAAATCCCAAATACTTCGATTCCCATCTGTCTAGCCACGATTACCTCCGGTACCGTACTCATGCCCACCGCATCTGCTCCGATACTTCTGAGGTAATTATACTCTGCGGGAGTCTCCAAATTCGGTCCTTGTACTCCAGCATAAATACCACTGTGGAGGTATATGTTATTTGCTTTGGCGAAGTTCAAGGCTCGATTCAGAAGTACTGAAGAATAGGCATCACTCATATCAGGAAAGCGTGGCCCAAAGGCTTCTATATGTTTGCCCCGAAGCGGATTCTCCGGAAAGAGATCTATGTGATCAGTGATCAGCATTACTTCACCAACGTTCTGCTTAGGATTCAATCCTCCACAAGCATTGGATACAAGTAGGTTCTCAATACCCAGCTGCTTCATTACCCGGATAGGAAAAGTGACTTCCTGCATGGAATAGCCCTCGTAGTAATGGAATCTCCCTCTCATCGCCATGACAGGCTTTCCTGCCAATGTGCCTAAGAGTAATTTCCCGGAGTGACTTTCTACGGTACTTATCGGAAAATGAGGAATACTGCGGTAATCTAAGGTTTGGCTAAGCTCGATTTGATCTCCGATACTTCCCAGGCCTGTGCCCATAATGATACCAGTTTTAGTATTTAATGGGAGAACCTTTCGGATGACTGCAGCGGCCTCTAGGATTTGATCGTAATAGTTCATGGTCTAATGTTTAATATCGTAATGGATCAAAATTAACAAAACTTCGAACTTTTAGTGGGACTTGCTTGTATAGGTCTCAACAAATAACACGCATGATTAAGATAATCGTAGGAACAAATCGCCAGAATTCTGTGTCGAAACAAATTGCAGCAATCGTTGAGAATATACTTTTAGAAAAAGGAGCTGAGTGTGAAATCTTGGAATTGGAGGATTTGCCTTCGGATTTCATTGAAACTGCTTTATATAAAAACAATGGGAAAAATGAGGCTTACAATGCCTTTCACGCTAGAGTGGCTTCAGGGAAGAAATATATATTCATCGTACCGGAGTACAATGGGTCATTTCCTGGAATTCTAAAAACCTTCATTGACGGAATGACTTACCCAAATACATTCAAGAATAAAAAAGCGGCGATGATTGGAGTTTCTTCGGGGATAGGCGGGGGCGGCATCGCACTGAGCCACCTTACCGACATCTTCAATTATCTGGGTATGCATGTACTTGCGCTCAAGCCAAAGCTTGCGAAAATAGAGCAAAATATGTCAGATAATTTGCTTACCAACAAGTCATACAATGAGTTACTACATAATCAAGTAGAGATGTTACTTGAATTTTAGAACTCAGTCCACGTTGTCATGCAAGAATCTATTATTACCTAAAATCTCATTATCATCATTTAGATTGTATTTGCTGATACTAGGTTCAGAACTATGCTTTGGCTCATTGAGTACAATATTCTTACGCTGATAGGCTGGTACTTCCAGTTTTTCTTTTAGTTCTTCAGCAGTAGGGCTGATCCTGTCACCTTTTAGCTTCTCGAAACGCTCATGGGCTCGTTGAATAGCCTTCAACTTCATCTGCTCATAGTAATCGTTAGCAAAACCCATCGTGGTCGGCTCATTAACTTTTTCCGACTTCTTAGCGGGTCTTTTATCATCTTCATCAAATAGATTATGAACAATCTTTTTCGGAGTTTCCACAGTTTTCTTGACTTCAAAAGAGAAAGGTTTCTCTTTTGAAGTCTCCGCATTAGGACTTAGACCTGAGTTTAAGGCGAAACTTTTGGGAAAAGAAAATACGAAAGTTGCATCATCATCAAGAGGCTCCTCTTTTACAATCTTAAACTTTCCAGAGTCTAAGTTGATCAGAGTCTTTTCGACTTGAGATTCTTCTGGAGATGCTTTGATTACCTGAGCAGTATGTGTAGGTACAAACTGAGTTTCTTCAATGATTTGCCTTCGCGCAGTTCCTGAAAGACGATCCATTTCAAATCCAGTAGCAATCACCGTAACTCTGATAGCTTTGCCTAGTTCGGGATCAATACCCTGACCAAAGATAACCTCAGCATTATCACCTGCTTTCTCTTGAATGTATTCCGTGATTTCGCTCAACTCATCCATAGATAATTCCTCGTCTTCACCTGACATAATTGACAGAAGAATTTTCTCTGCACCACGAATATCTATATTGTTCAGAAGAGGAGATGAAATCGCTGCACCCGCTGCACGTATGGCACGACCCTCACCCTCTTCAGTTGAAGATCCCATTACAGCTGCTCCAGCATTTTTCATCACCGTCTTCACATCTTCGAAATCGACGTTTACATCCTGATGGACAGTAATAATTTCTGCAATAGATCGCGCAGCAATTGATAGAATATCATCTGCCTTACTGAATGCAGTTCTGATGGCTAAGTTGCCATAGATTTCACGTAATTTATCATTTAGGATAACCAGTACGGTATCACAATTTTCTCGAAGGGATTCTATGCCCTGCTGAGCAACGTTCATTTTCTTCTTGCCTTCGAATGTAAATGGCGCAGTCACAATTCCGACAGTCAGGATGTTAAGTTCCTTAGCAATTCTTGCAACCACTGGAGCTGCTCCAGTACCGGTACCCCCACCCATACCTGCGGTGATAAATACCATTTTCGTATTGTCAGCCAAAAGTTCCCGGATTTCAGCCTCGGATTCAAGTGCTGCATTTTTTCCTTGTTCAGGATTTGCTCCTGCTCCTAAGCCTTCGGTGAGGTTAGCTCCCAATTGTAATCTTAATGGAACGGGGCTGGACTTCAATGCCTGCGCGTCTGTATTCACTACCACAAATTCTACGTCTTTGATACCTTGGCTAAACATATGATTAACAGCATTAGAACCGCCGCCACCTACGCCTATCACCTTGATAATGGACTTTGAATTTTTTGGAAGATCAAATCTATAATCTTTTGTGTTATCTGACATATTTATTGGTTTAGTGAAATGAACTCAGATTTATTTGACTAATAATTAAGATAAACAGGGACATCAACCGCAAAGCAATAGATCTCCCCCATCATAAGCCCTAGTAATTCTCGTCTTCGATATCATCACTTATGATCCCTTTTAATTTTTCTTTGATGCTGCTGAAGATATCCTTTGGAATCAGTTCCCGATGTTCCTTTTTTTTAATGGAGGGTCCACTATTGGCTAATCTTTTTTTGTATAATTCATCGCGATCGTCCAAGTCTTTGAAGCCCGCAAGCACTAAGCCTACCGAAGTGGCATACATTGGGCTTTTGACCTCCTCAACCACTGATTTGCCGAGGTGCTCATTTGGATAGCCGATGCGCGTATCCAATCCGGTCATGTATTCAAATAGCTGAGAGATAAACTGCAGCTGTGATCCACCACCGGTCAATACTATACCACCAGCTAACTTCTTATAGTGACCGCTTTGCATGATCTCGTTCTGCACGATCTCGATAATTTCCTCCATTCTAGCTTGGATAATAGAAGCTAGATTTCGGATAGAAATCTCCTTTGGAGGTCTATTTCTCAAGCCCGGAATCGACACGATTTCATTGGGATTCGCTTCTTCTGCAATAGCTTTCCCAAATCGGGTCTTGAGTAATTCTGCCTGATTCTGCATGACCATACATCCTTCTTTGATATCCTTCGTAATGATATTGCCGCCAAGCGGAATCACTGCTGTATGGCGAATAATGCTTTCATAGAAGATTGCAATATCTGTAGTACCGCCGCCGATATCTACTATACAAACTCCGGCCTCTTTCTCATCGTCACTCAATACCGAAAGTGAACTTGCCAAAGGCTCTAGAATCAGCTGCTTAGATACTAACTCTGCTCGGCGGACACATCGGTTGATATTATTAATCGCCGTAGTCTGTGCGGTGATGATATGGAAATCCGCTTCCAGACGTGTACCTGACATACCGACGGGATCTTTGATTCCACCTTCGTAATCGACGGTGTAATCTTGTGGCATAACGTGAATAATTGTGTTTCCAGGAGGGACAAGTATATTCTCCATTTCACTGGAGAGTCTGCGTACATCTTCGATGGTGATTTCATCATCCGAAGGCTGACGCATGATACTTCCACTTTGGATTTTGCTTTGAATATGCTGACCTGCTATCCCAACGATCACATCAACAATATTCACATCAGCCATCTCTGCGGCCTCTTCTACTGCTTTTTCTATAGCATGTACAGTCTTGTCTATATTGGTCACCACGCCTCGCTCAACACCGTCTGAGACAGCTTTACCCATGCCAAGCACTTCCAATTTCCCGTATTCATTTTTTCGACCAACAATGACACATATCTTTGTTGTACCAATGTCAAGACCTACGATTAGTTCTCTGTTTTCCATATCCAAGCTTTTATTCACAGACGATTTGATCTTTATATTTTACGCTGACCCGAGCATAAGCATTCCAGCCTTTCTTAGGTAAAATTTCTTTATAGTAGACCGAAATTCGGTCGAACTTATCTTTGATAGCATGTACGTCGCCAAACTCAATAACTTGATTGCCGACTTGCTGATAAAGCCGAATATCATCTGGAGCGTTTAATTCCAATTCGATGATCTGAGCATTCCAAAATTTATCCTCAGTTATGAACTCTATCAAATCCATCAGTTCAGGCATTTCTATCATCACATCACCTTGATCCATTAATCGTTCGGCATAGCGTCCCTCCAAAATCAGTACTCGACTGGTGTAGGAGGTCGAGGTAGGGATTATTTTCCCCTCACTAGTAATGTAGCCATCCGCACCAAATGGCTGCGCGATTCTGGCAATCGGCTGATGTTGCTTAATAGTCAGGTTAAGAATCCCCTTTTGACCTATCATTGCTTGTACGGATTTGACAAAAGAATGACCTCCGATTCGATCTTCTATAGCCTGAATAGGTACTTTCTCCAGCATTTGGCCTACCCTCAGTTCCGGAAATGCATTGGTAAGGATCTTTGAAATCTCGGCTTCCTCAACAAAGTAAACCCCGCTCAATCCCTCAATAGAAATCTCAGCTCCCTGATAAGTTTTATGCAGGGTCTGCTTCTCCACAAAGCCAATAAATCCAATCAGGACCAAACTGAGGACTGTGAAACCAATAATCTTCTTTAAACGAGCCTTGTTCATAGTACAAATCGTTTAGCACGTTCACTTGTCCATTCCGCCAACTTGGGTACTAGTCGATCGACATCGCCGGCTCCAAGAGTTACCAATACTTCTGGATTAGCATTTTCCAAATAGTTGAAAAGCTCCTCTTTCTGAACCAGAGATTTCTTAGTTGCTACAATGTCCTTTAACAACATTGCTGATTCTACGCCAGGGATCGGTAATTCTCTAGCGGGATAGATATCCAATAGGATGACTTCATCTGCCAGAGACAGACTTTCTGAAAATCCAGCTGCAAAATCACGTGTCCGTGAGAACAGATGCGGCTGGAAGATCACAGTTAATTTTTTTACTGGAAACATGGCTCGAACAGAGCTCAGACAAGCCCGGATTTCTTCAGGATGATGCGCATAATCATCAATAAAGACTGCATTTGCTGTATTGCAATGAATTTCAAATCTTCGTTTAACTCCTTTGAAAGAGGCCAATCCCTGCCGAATCTGATTTACTGTCAACTTATGGTCCAACGCTACAGCAATGGCTCCAATGGCATTTTCCACATTGTGGAAACCAGGAACAAAAAGCTCTAATCTATTGATCGTTTGCTTTTCAGACACATAATCAAAAATGAAAGAGTTGGTCTTGGCTTGAATATTCTGACCAGAAACATTAGCAGATCCAAGCCCATAAGTTTTTGTTTTCACTTTAGGCATTCCTACTTCTTGCAGTTTTAGTGCTGCATGCTGTTGGATATAGAGTTTGCCCTTTTTATTAATCAGTTTAAGAAATTCTGAAAAACCTTTAAGAATAGAGGATTCATCTCCATAGATATCCAAATGATCCGGATCAGCACTTGTAACAATAGCTTCATCTGGATGTAATCTCAAAAATGATCTATCAAATTCATCCGCTTCCACTACTACTAGCGTTGGCTCTTTCGAATTCTTATCCCCTAGAATCAAATTGCTCTGGTAGTTTTGGGTAATTCCTCCCAAGAATGCAACGACTGGCTTTCCAGCTGCTTTGAGCAAATGTGCAAGAAGTGAAGAGGTAGTAGTTTTGCCGTGAGTTCCTGCCACCGCTATCGTATAGAAAGTACTGGTAACCATACCCAAAATTTCAGATCGCTTTTTAAGTTGAAAACCTTGCTCCAAGAAATAATTCAATTGAGAGCTATCTGCGGGCATTGCCGGTGTCCAGATGATCAGTGATTGAGTGGGATTGAATTTGATAGAATTAGGAATAGCATCCACCTCATCCACAAAACTCACTGTCATCCCCTCAGCTATTAGCTGATCTGTCAATGGTGATGGTGTTCGATCATAGCCACATACACTCATTCCCTCATGCTGGAACCAGCGTGCCAAAGCACTCATGCCGATCCCACCGATGCCTAGGAAATATGCGTTATGTATCCCTTTGAAACTCATTTGATCAATAATTCTAATTCTTCCACAATTGCTGTTGCCGCATTTGGCTTGGCCAGTTCTTTTATTTTCAATCCTAAAGCTTCCACTTGCTCTGGATCACTTAGGAGTTCTTCAATTTTTGATTTCAGTTGACCTACTGCCTCATTGTCCTTTAGCATCCAGGCTGCTTGATGTTCGACATAGGTCATTGCATTCTTAGTCTGGTGATCCGCCACCACATTAGGCGAAGGGATAAAAATCACTGGCTTACCTACAAGCGACAATTCGGAAACGGAAAGCGCGCCTGCACGTGAGACGATCACATCAGCCACCGCATAAGCCAGATCCATTTCACGAATAAATTCCCTTAAATGAATTCCTGTCAGATCAGCCTGTTGAGTCGCTTGAAGCATTTTTCTGAAATAGAATTTTCCACACTGCCAAAGCACTTGATAACCGGCTTTGTCCAACAGCTTCATATCATTCAATACAGCTTGATTGAGTGTCTGTGCACCAAGTGATCCTCCTAAAACCAAAATAATCTTCTTATCAGGATTCAATTTGAAATGGCTCAAGCCCTTTTCTCGCTTATCGGTTAAGTCAAGAATATCTTTCCGTACTGGATTTCCGGTGTAGGCGATTCTTTCAGCAGGGAAGAACTGGTCCATGCCTGGATAAGCCACACAAATTTTGTCAGCCTTCTTCGCCAAAATTTTATTGGTCAACCCTGCATAGGAATTTTGCTCTTGGACTAACGTTGGTATCCCTTTCCGCTGAGCGGCATAAAGAACAGGGCCACTCGCATAGCCACCAACTCCTACTACCACATCTGGCTTGAAATCTTCTACAATCTTTGAAGCTTGCCGAAGACTTTTTAGCAACTTCCATGGGAATTTTAAGTTATCCAAAGTCAAACTTCGCTGGATTCCTGCAATGGGCAACCCAATAATATGGTATCCTGCCTCTGGGACTTTTTGCATTTCCATTTTCCCTAAAGCACCTACAAACAGCAACTCAGAAGCCGGGTACTTCGCTACCCATGCATTCGCAATAGCAATTGCAGGATAGATGTGCCCTCCGGTACCTCCACCACTGATCAAAATGCGATATGTGCGTTGCGTTTCTATGATTAAGCTGTTTTAAGTCTTGATCTATTTCCTACTGATTTGCTCTGTACTTCTTCTTGATGATCACCTCGGCTTACTGAAAGAATAATACCCAGTGAAATTCCCGTGAACACCAATGAGGTGCCTCCCATGCTGAGCAATGGCAGTGGCAATCCTGTGATTGGCCCTAGTCCTACCGCTACAGCCATATTCACTAATGCTTGAATCACCAGTGCAAAACTCAAGCCTGCGGAAAGCAATCCTCCAAATGCTTTATTTGAATTGGCGACAATTCGCATTCCCCTGTAGAGTAATGCGAGGTAAAGGAATAAAACTGCAAAACCACCGATCAAACCATACTCCTCAATGATAATCGCATAGATAAAGTCTGAATATGGATGCGGTAAAGAATTTCGTTGGTCGCTATTTCCTGGTCCTTTGCCCGTGATGCCTCCCGTAGCAATCGCGATGTAAGACTGCTCTGCCTGGAAAGGGACTTCATCCTGATAGAGAAATACCTTAACCCTAGAAACTAATGTTGCGCCCCGCTGCCCAATGAATCCCGCTGTGGTCAAACCTAAAATTCCTACCAAGACTACTATTACAAGATATTTGACTGGAACTCTCCCGATAAACATGACTAGTAAGCAAGTCATCAGCAATAGAATTGCAGTGGAAAAATTAGCCAATGCGATTAATCCACAGATCAATCCAATTGAAATAATAATCGGCACAAAGGTGCGTTTGAAATCCTTGATATTATTTTGACGTGTGGCTAACATTCCTGCAATTGCTGCGATCAGTGCCAGCTTTGCCAAGTCAGATGGCTGGAAAGCTTGATTAATCACTGGAATCGTAATCCAACGATTAGCTTCATTGATATTGGATCCAAAAAGGTATGTCACCAACAACAGGGGAATTGAAATAATTACTCCCAAGCGAGCATAGACCGCATACTTTCTGTAAGGAATCCGATGTGCCATCCACATTACCGCCAATGAGACGAAAATCAACATAGAATGTCTGAACAAGTACAATTCCGTATTACCTCCGGCATACTTGTATGCCAAAGAACCAGTAGCAGAATAAACCACCAGAATACTGAACAGGGACAGCAGGATTACAATCCCCCAGATGATGGGATCACCTTTAAAATGCTCATCGATCCATGATTTGAATTGGCTCATCATGCAGTGGCTTTGTTAAGGTTTAAAACTGAACTGCGAAATTGATCTCCACGGTCCTCATAATTCTTGAAAAGATCAAAACTGGCACATGCGGGAGAAAGCAATACCACATCTCCTGGCTTTCCAAGAACTTTACCCCAGTTAACTGCTTCTCGAATATCCTCGGTCTCTCTGATTTCTGAGATCGAATCACAAAATGCTGCCTTCAGCTTCAAATTATCTTTCCCTAGACAAATCAATGCTTTTATTCCTGAAGTATATGGCTGGAGTAGTTCATAATTATTGCCTTTATCTACTCCGCCAGCGATCCAAATAATAGGCTCATTGTAAGCAGCTAAGGCACAGGCTGTGGATTCCACATTGGTTCCTTTACTGTCATTAACGTAAGTGACTCCTGCCAATTCAAGTACTTGTTCCATCCGGTGTGGAGCATTTTCGAAGGTTCTCAAAGCACTTACAATGTTATCCTCAGAAACATTTGCCAGTGTAGCAGCAATTATTGCGCAAAGCGCATTCATTAAATTATGCTTTCCATGAACAGAAAGTATCTCTAAAGGGATAATAGTCTTTCGCTCATTTGAAGTAATCCGAAGAGTTGATCCATCCAAATAACCTCCAGAGCTTGACTTAGCTGTCATGGAAAACCAATGTTTGGATACTCCTGATTTAATTGTAGCCATGGCTTTTACAGAATTCATGTCATCAGCATTCAAGACCATACAACTGTTGGAAGCTAAATTTTTGAAAAGGGCCAACTTCGAATTCACGTAGTTTTCAAATTTGTAATCGTATCGATCAAGATGATCGGGTGTGATATTAGTCAAAACTGCTATACTGGGCTTGAAGCTGAGAAATCCATCAATCTGATAACTGCTGCATTCGATCACCCACCAATCATGATTGGTATGTATCAACTGAGCTGCCCAGCTTTTACCCACATTTCCCGCTAATCCTACATCAAAACCCGCTTCTTTGAGCAGATGGTAAGTTAATAATGTAGTTGTAGTTTTACCGTTAGTACCAGTAATTGCAATCACCCGACCAGTACTGTATCGGTAGGCAAACTCCAATTCATCGACAACAGCGATTCCTTCTTCAAATGCCTTCAGAACCACTGGAATCTTAGGGGAGATTCCGGGGCTTTTGATAATTAAATCTGCATTAAGAATAGTTTTTTCAGAATGACCTCCCTCCTCAAATTCCACTCCAGCCTCGATTAATTTAGACTTATTTAAATCTGAGATTTTCCCATACTCCGATAAAAAAACCTCATAGCCCTTCACCTTGGCAAGCATTGCTGCTCCCATTCCACTTTCTCCGGCTCCAAGGATGGCTATCAGTTTCATTTATTATCTAAGTTTTAGAGTAGCTAGTGTCATCACAGCAAGAAGAATTCCCACGATCCAAAATCGAGTGACAATCTTCGCCTCAGGAATATTTTTCTTTTGGTAATGATGGTGAATCGGTGACATCAAGAATACTCTTTTGCCCTCGCCGTATATTTTTTTTGTGTATTTGAAATAGCTCACCTGAATCATGACCGAAGTCGTCTCTATCAGGAAGATTCCGCACATCAGTGGAATCAGCAATTCTTTGCGTAGTGTCAAAGCCAAAACGGCAATCACTCCACCTAACATCAGGCTACCTGTATCGCCCATGAAAACTTGGGCAGGAAAAGCATTGTACCAAAGAAATCCTACGCATGCACCGATAAATGCCGAAGCAAAAATCACAAGCTCACCAGAATTAGGGATATACATCACATTGAGATATTGAGAGAAAATAGCGTTGCCACTGATATAGGCAAAAATGGCGATGGTCAAGCCGATGATGGCCGAGGTTCCAGCCGCTAATCCGTCAATTCCATCGGTAATATTTGCCCCGTTGGAAACTGCAGTGATGATAAAAGTCACCACAAATATGTACAAGACTGGTGTCATAGCCTCTCCAAGGAAATCTAGCACGCTCTCGTAATTCAACTCATTATTTTTGGTAAAAGGAATGGTAGTCTTCGCTACTTTCACATCTTGGAAAGCTGGAGTTTCCACGACGCCCCCATCAATAGAAACTGGATTAGTAAATTCTCTGATTACTACATCTTCATGAAAATAAAGAGTCGATCCCACGATAATCCCAATACCGACTTGACCAGTGATTTTGAATCTGCCTTTCAGGCCTTCTTTATCCTTTTTAAATACTTTGATGTAATCATCAATAAAACCTATGACCCCCAGCCAAAGGGTAGTGATCAGTAAAAGTATGATGTAAATATTATTCAGGTTAGCGAAAAGGAGCGTAGGAATCACGATCGCCGCAATGATCATAAGACCTCCCATCGTGGGTGTGCCTTTCTTCTGAGCCTGACCGGCTAGTCCAAGATCACGAACAGTTTCTCCGATTTGTTTATTTCGAATCCAATTGATGATGTGATGACCAAACGTAATGGTGATCAGTAGAGAAAATACTGCTGCCATACCCGCACGAAATGAAATATATTTGAATACTCCTGTTCCAGGAATATCCAATACATTGTCCAAATAGTCAAAAATTGGGTATAACATATTATTTCTTTGTGAATTGTTGTAAGAGTTCAGTTACCACTTCTGCATCATCAAAATGATGCTTTACCCCTTTAATTTCTTGATAGTCTTCATGTCCCTTACCTGCTATTAGAATAATATCACCTTTTTTTGAAAGCATACAGGCAGTTTTGATGGCCTCTCTTCGATCCAAAATAGTCAGGGTCTTACGAACTTCAGTAGACCCAATACCCGCTTCCATTTCTTTCAAGATTGCCTCTGGATCTTCAAAACGCGGATTATCAGAGGTCAAGATCACTTTATCACTTTCCTGAACTGCGATCTTAGCCATTATTGATCGTTTGGTTTTATCCCGATTTCCTCCACAGCCCACTACAGTGATCAGTTGCTCAATGCCAGTTCGAACGCCATTTATTGTCTTGAGTACATTATCCAGCGCATCGGGGGTGTGTGCGTAATCTACGATAGCGATTACCCCACCGATAGCGATTCGATCAAATCTGCCTCTTGCCCCTCGAATAGCCGATAGCTCACGTAGCACCTCATCTTCCTCTTCACCTAGCAAAACAGCTACTCCCAGGACTGCCATTAAATTGTAGGCATTGAATGATCCAATCATTCGGAACCATATCAGTTTCCCGTTGATATCGAGTTCCAAACCTTCGAGAGTATTGGAAATTATTTTTCCTTTAAAATCAGCTGTCGACTTCAATGCAAATGTCTGACGTATAGCTTTGCAATTCTGAAGCATAACCTGTCCCCGTTTGTCGTCATCATTGATAAGGGCAAAAGCATCTTTAGGCAAGTCATCAAATAGCTTTTTCTTGGCCTTGATGTATTCATCAAAAGTGCCATGATAATCTAAGTGATCATGAGTAATATTTGTAAAAACAGCTCCAACCAATTTCAACCCGGCAATACGCTCCTGCACTATCGCATGTGAACTAGCCTCTATAAAACAATGTGTACAACCTTCATCTACCATCTTGCTAAGCAACGCTTGTATATTGATTGCATCAGGAGTGGTATAGGTAGCAGGGATAACTTGATCGTTGATTTTATTTTCGACAGTCGAAAGCAAACCGGTGCTGTACCCCATCCGAATAAAAAGCTGGTGGAGTAAAGTAGCTGTCGTGGTTTTTCCGTTCGTACCGGTTATAGCTACAACTTTGATTTTTTCCGAAGGATTCCCGAAGAAATTACCTGCCAGAAGACCTAGTGCCTTTGCGGTATTTTTGACTTCAACATAGGTAATACCTGAGTGAATGTCCGCAGGAAGTTGCTCACAAATGATGGCGACAGCGCCCAGCTCAAGTGCTTTTTCGATGAATTCATGTCCATCTACTTGAGTTCCCTTGATTGCTATGAATATTGTACCAGACCTAACCTGCCGGCTGTCGAAAGCAACAGCATTCACTTCAACTTCCATATTTCCAACGGTTGAAGTCAATGACACCTTATATAATATATCCTTCAGGATTTTCATCAGCCTAATACAAGATTAATAGTGGCATTCGGGCTGAGCTTGCTACCAGGGACCAAGGATTGTGCTTTGACACGGCCTTTTCCTGAATAGTTAACATGCAACCCCTTATTTTCTAATATGAATAGTGCGTCACGCAGCGCAAGTCCAGATACATCAGGAACGATAGCCTTATCTGTATCATTGACTTGTAGCATTACTTTTCCATCTGAAGCAACCGTTTTCACCCATTCTTCGGGATTTATCGCATCGGTCTTCAAACCCAACTCTTCGAAAATCTGCTGAAGTTCCTCCGCTTTCCCTGCTTCAAAATGGGGTAGACCCCAATCCTGTTCAGCAGTGGCAATAAAGGTCTTTTGACTTCCTGGGTTCAACTCCATATCCAAAGCATAGATTTTATCAGCGATCTCTTTAAATACTGGCGCACAAACATCTCCTCCATATGCCGCAAATCCATTTGGACTGTCAATGACAATTATCATTGAATATTTTGGCCGGTCAGCGGGGAAATATCCAACAAAACTGGTATAGTATTTTTTGGTGTAAGCTCCATTGATCAGCTTCTGAGCGGTACCTGTCTTTCCGGCAATTTTATAATCTGTATTTGCAATATTTTTAGCTGTTCCGCTGGTAACTACGCCCTCTAAAAGTTCTTGAAGCTGCTGGATTGTTTTTTCAGAAGCGATTTGACTACGAATAACTTCTGGCTGGAAGCTTTCCTGAATTTTATTTCCATTCGAAATAGCTTTGATGAGATAAGGCTTCACCATTGTCCCCTTGTTGGCCACTGCATTGTACAATGCAAGGGTGTGGAGCGGATTCAATTTGATTTCGTAACCAATTGAGGTCCAAGCCAAGGATGTTCCATACCAGTTTTTGGTTCCTGGCTTTTTGAAAAAAGGTTTTCCTTCCCCTGCAAGCTGGAAATTGAATGGCTCATTCAATCCTACCTTTTGGATATATGCCATGAATTTGGATGGGCTGGATCCAAAATATTTATCTACCAATTTCGAGATGCCGACATTGGATGATTTCTCAAAGGCTTCACGAACTGTAATCGTTCCGTAGCCACCATTTTTAGCATCCCGCATAGCTCGGTTGTAAAACATGTGGACCCCATTGCCAGTGTCTACTTTATCATTTAGGCTGATAGTATTCTCCTCCAGCAAAGCCAACATGGACAGCAACTTGAACGTAGACCCTGGCTCAGTATTTCCTTGATCTCCAATGGCAAAATTATAATTCTCACCATAGCCTTTCCCGTTCTTATTTCGTTGAAGATTTGAGATTGCTTTAATTTGCCCAGTCCCTACTTCCATCACGATCACGGATCCGAATTCAGCTTTCCGTTCAATCAACCGATCAAGTAAGGCCGTCTCAGCTACATCTTGAATATTTACATCAAGCGTAGTGTGTACATCAAATCCATTTTCCGGCTTGACATACTCTGCATCGAAAACAGGCTTCCAACTTCCACCAGACAATCGTTGGAAAAGTGCTCTGCCATCTTTGCCTTTGAGTTGGGAGTTAAAGCTATATTCAATTCCTGCACCGTACTCATCTTCATTAGTGAATCCTATGGTACGCCGTGCTAGTGATTTGAATGGCTGGTAGCGTTTCTCTACTTTTTCAAAAATAACTCCACCACCAAGTCTGCCTTCTCTAAAAAGTGGCCATTTAGCCATTTCCTGCATTTCTTGATAACCGATCTGCTTTCTGTTAAGAACCAAATAACGCTTATTATCTAAGCGAGCATCTTTGATCTTTCGCTTGTAGGACGAGGTAGACTTGTCTTTATAAAAAGCGGATAACTTGCCCGTTAAAGAGTCCAAACTTTTATTGAAGAGATTGTCCTTCGCCATAGTTGGATCGATTGCTACTCGGTAGAAAGGTAGGCTAGTCGCCAAAAGACTTCCGTCTCCGGCGTATATATTCCCTCGGGTTGCAGGAACTTCACGGTATTGGAAGTTAATCGTTTCAGCTTTTTTACGCCAATGATCCCCTTCCTGAAACTGCAACTTCCCGATTTGATACGGTATTGCTGCCGCTGCTAGAGCGATTAGGATGAAGATCACCCTTACCCGGATTAATATGGACTGCTTTACGTTCACTTGATAACTTCTATTTTGATAGGCGGTTGATTCAATTCCTCTAATCCTTGGGCAGCTACACGCTTCGCCACTTCTGACTGCATGCTACTAAGCATATATTCTGCTTCCAGGGTTGTCACGTCTGCTCGAAGGTCTTCTAGTTCTTGCTGCGCTTTTTCAATTTTGCGAACCATACTCTCTGCCCGATGATTTCCCCCAATATAGATCAATGCCAATAGGGCTACAAACCCGATAGGAGGCACTAATTGTACTGGTACTCCCTCACCCAGAATTCCAGTCACATCCAGTTTCTCCTCAATCCAAGCGAAGATCGATTTCCGATTTCCGATTTTTGAAGAGGTTCCTGCGTTTAGTTTCTTTCTGAATGTATTTTGGCTCATTGCCCAGTTCGTTTAGCTATTCTGAGTTTTGCACTTCGTGATCGAGGATTGGCGGCTACTTCTGCCTCATCTGCGATTACCGCTCCCCGCGTTAATGGCTCAAGAGGCCTGATAAGGTTTCCGTAAAAGTCCTTTTCCACTTCTCCATGAAACTTCCCTTTGATCATCAGATTCTTCACCAACCGATCTTCTAAGCTGTGATAACTCATCACAACGAATCTTCCTTCTGGTTTTAACACGTCCAAAGCATTCATCAACATTTCTTCTAAAGCGGTGAGTTCATCATTTACTTCGATTCGTAATGCCTGAAATACCTGAGCGTAGTACTTAAAATCTTTGCCTCTTGGCGCATATTTTTTGAGAAAAGCAGTAAACCCTTCCGTAGTCTCAAATGGTGCCGAGGTACGTTCCGATACGATAGCTTGTGCCAAAGTTTTTGCATTTTTAATCTCTCCGTAGATTCCCAGGATCTTATGGAGCTTGCCCCCATCGTAGGTGTTCAACACTTCTTTGGCAGAGACTTCCGCACCTTGATCCATCCGCATGTCCAAGTCTCCACTGAATCGGGTCGAAAATCCTCTCGAAGGCTCATCGATTTGATGTGAGGAAATTCCCAGGTCAGCCAAAATCCCATCTACCTTAATCACTCCGTGGAAACGGAGGTATTTCTTCAGATCCCGAAAGTTGGCTGCTACAAATGTAAAATTGCCGCTGGCAGGGATATTCGCTTCCGCATCTTGATCCTGGTCGAAAGCATATAAATGGCCTTTGTCCAATTGCTTTAAAATCTCACGCGAATGCCCTCCGCCACCGAAAGTCGCATCTACATAGATCCCGTTAGGATTAATAGCCAAGCCTTCAGTACATCTGGCAAGCATGACTGGAATATGATAATCTAACGTCGACATGGCTTATAAAAGATATTTTTCCATTAAACTTGACAGGTCCGCAGGATCAGAAATAATATGCTGCAGGTAAATACTCGGCTTCCAGATTTCAATTCGGAATCCCATCCCGATCACTACCACCTCTTTCTCGAGGTTGGCGTAATTCTGAAATACCTTTGGGATCAGCAGTCTTCCCGCGCTATCGAGTTGTACCTCCACGGTGCTGACGAAAAATGATCGTTGAAGCATTCGCTGCTCTACATTGTTGATTGACAACGATTTGATTTGATTTTCCAACTTTTCGTACTCGACGACCGGATATAGAGCCAAACATCTGTCTTCCGCCATCCGAAGCATAAGCACTGAACCATTGGCCTCTGGAATTGCCGCTTTGATCTTGGCTGGCAAAACCAGACGCCCTTTTGGGTCTAACTTACAATCGTATTGACTATTAAACATATACTTTGGAACTTCCAAATTAATTATGTCATATGAACAAAAGTACTAAAATGCATCACACATTTTACCACTTCCTCCCACTTTTTCCCACTTTAAGTTAAAAGTAGTCCAAAACTTAATTCAACTTAATTATACTATAAAATTAATAAGATAATTTTATGGGTATATTATTGATTAGAAACGATTTAGTGAGGATACAAAAACTGCTAATTCCTACAGATTAGGAATGTTTTGTCAAAAAAATTGCCTAAAATAGAACAGCGGTTACTTGATTGATTTTGAGGGGATACTTTAAAAGTTTTTATTGTTTTCTGATTTTCTAAAAAAATTAAAACCAAGTTTAATCAGTACTTATCAGCCTAGTAGATAATACTCTGTAAGCAAAAAATAAACTGACCACAGTGAAAATTGAGGCAAGATAAAATGAGGCCCCAGGAAGATAAATTGGCGCTTCGTCTGAAGAAAAATAGGCAAAAATACTGTTCATCATAACTGGCCCTACGATAGACGTTAAGCTTGCTAGACTTGTCAATGCGCCCTGTAACTCTCCCTGCTCATTAGACGGGACTTGAGCAGAAATTATGCCTTGCAATGCTGGACCTGAGATCCCACCTAAGCAATACGGAACCAAGAAGACAAACATCATCCAGCCCATAGAAGCCAGCCCAAAACAAATTAGGCCAATTGCATTGAATGCGATTCCGATGTACACGGCTCGAGACGCTCCAAGCTTTGGAATAGCCACTCGTATCAAACCTCCCTGGACTATTGCAACCATCAGCCCTACCATCGCAAGCGAATATCCAACCATTGCCTCATCCCATCCAAACTTGAACATGGTGTAGTAGGCCCAATTGCTTTGCACAGCATGTGACGATAAGTAAATCAGCACCAGAGAAACCACCAATCCAGACACCACAGGATATTTTTTCAATTGCTTCAATGAGCCGATAGGGTTAGCTCTTCGCCAATTAAAAGCCCGTCTTTTCTCTACAGGAAGGGACTCCGGAAGGACAAAAAATCCATAAATCACATTTAACAGAGATAGCCCTGCTGCTACTAAAAACGGTGCTCTCGGCCCAAACTCAGCTCCAGCTAATCCTCCGATCACCGGACCAATGATAAATCCTAAACCAAAGGCGGCCCCAATCAAACCGAAGTTTTGAGCACGCTTTTCTGGGCTGCTGATGTCTGCAACATATGCCGTGGCTGTAGTGAAACTTGCCCCAAAAATGCCCGCGATCAATCGTCCTACAAAAAGCCAAAATAAAGTCGGTGCAAAGGCATGAAATACATAGTCAACTCCCAAGCCCAACAAGGAAAAAAGTAATATCGGTCTCCGACCAAAACGATCCGAAAGACCACCCATAATTGGTGAAAAGAAAAATTGCATGGCCGCAAAAGAGAAAACCAACCAACCTCCATATTGAGATGCTTGACTCAATCCTTCACCGGTCAAGTCTTCGATCAATTTGGGTACCACCGGTATAATTATCCCCAGGCCAATCACATCTACAAGGATGGTAATAAAAATAAAAATAAGTGAATTAGTACTGTTAGATTTCATTCTTGAATGTAAGGTGCCAATTTACCATATTGAGCAGTTCTTTTACAAATCCTATTTGGATAAAGAATGTTTTCAGAAAAATGTTAACAAAAAAAAATTGCCGTCTGGCAGGTCTTTCCTATTGAGTTTTTCAATACTCGGCATTATCACTTTTTGGAATTCGATATACCAAACCAAATGAATGAATTCCAGTTCTGAATCTAGACAATAAATCAGCAGCAAAGGTCTAGTTTAGACTCGCCTAGTCGCAAATATACCTATTATATCAGTTTATGTCAAGCAGTGGCCCTTGGGTCGCATCATCTTTTGATCTGAATATCTGAGAAACTATAACCCCATTTACAGTTCGTGTAACACTTCCAGTAATTCTGGGCCCATAGATCAGTACATAACCTAAGCCGTACTTTAATGTACCTCTCTGCACAATATGAGACCGTTGCAAAAGAACTATCCTGGAAAAGATGTCCGATTTTCGGCTTTTTTCACTTCATTTTTTATCTTTTCTTGGCAAGAAACAATCAAACTCTTTCAAAAAGAGGCTTTCCGAGTCTTTTTCTACTCCTATTTTACTGTATTTATTGGTTTGGACGCAACTATCCCCGGAGATCTGTACAAGTTGTAGGCAATCGCCTCCATCAGATTCTGGGTATGCATTTTTAGAATCCCCTGTATCGGGCACCGGTGGAATGAAACCATCTGGTTATACCTCCAAATATCCGCTCTACCTTAAATCTTGTTTTACCGATCGGCCTGTTCCTGAGTTTTTCGCGCGCGGTTAAGGGTTGTCCTTTTTTGGCTTTATGGAGGATGCTACTTTTTAATTTTCTGCGCTTTATTACTTCTTCGTTGTTGGCAGATCGGTAGCCCTTGTCTCCATAGACATGGATGTGTTCCGGCAGATCTGCGGTGGACACTGTTCCAGATTGGCTACCTCATTCACATTTGCCGGAGTGGTAAGCACTCCTAGCACCAAGCTTTCTGTATCGGTCACCTGGTGTTTCTTGTAGCCATACCGCGTTTTCCCCGCTTTCTTTATCCATCTGGCTTCGCTGTCCACACCGGGATGTTCCTTTTTGATGAGTACCTGCGCCAGCTGTTCGTTCTGCTGCTCTTCTGGGGCTCTTTATCCGGGCATACAACGGAAATCCTTACCCAAACCGATGGTGTTCTGCCGCATCTGCCAGGCTAAAACCTGAAATGGCAAATTGGGAAGCGAAGCAGAAGCTCGGTCCACAAACTGGCTATAATGCTATCAAAGACGAAAGCGTGATGACGTGGCCAAATCCTTAAATTTTCATGAAATCTATCAATACCCTGATCTACAAAATACTACCCTTGGTAGTGATATCGAGATGATAGTCGATATCACTCAATTCAAAATCCAGATCGAAACCCAGCCTGATCACACCCGCAGAATTAATAGGATAAAAAACTTGAGATTTTCTCAAACTAGTAAGATGCACCATGAGCTTCCTAGCTTCAGCTTTTGAGACCTCCGCTTCAAAAAGCTGGATTTTTTTCATCTTCCGGAAAATGCATCTCAAAAATGCTTGAGACTAAATCAATCGATAAAAGTGTCTGCCTTTTTTTCTGGAGTGTCTAAGCGAGATCAAACTCAATTTCATGCATATCAACAGTAACGAGCATCAATTTTGTGGCTGTACAATAGCATTTTGATTTGAAGAAAGTCAAAACCCCATGCTGACAGCTAATACAGCTCAGAGTCAAATTTATAATGTCAAGAATAAATAAATCCAATCTTTGAACTGAGTAGGAAGGCAAACAGTTGTATAGACATTGAATTTAAAAATTAAACCAAACAGTTGATATGAGTACCAAACAACCACTTTTACAAGCTATGAAGGTTGGAGATTTAGACCTTTCCAACCGCGTATGGATGGCTCCAATGACTAGAAGCCGTGCGGCTAATGAAGGCAATGTACCATTTGATATACATGTTGAATATTACAAGCAGCGTGCCTCAGCAGGATTGATCATCACAGAAGGAGCTCAAGTTTCCAAGATGGCCGTCGGCTATATTAATACTCCAGGCATTTATTCCAATGAGCAAGTAGAAGGATGGAAAAAAGTAACTGAGGCTGTCCACAAAGAAGGTGGAAAAATATTTATTCAACTTTGGCATGTAGGCCGAATTTCACACCCAGATTTTCATAATGGTGACTTGCCGGTAGCACCTTCAGCAATCAATCCGCATGCAAAAGCATTTACTCCAAAAGGCTTCAAAGACACAGTCACTCCTAGAGAGATGACGATTGCGGAGATCAAACAAACAATCTTAGATTTCAAAAACGCTGCAAAAAATGCTGTTGAAGCTGGCTTTGACGGAGTAGAAATTCACTCTTCAAATGGCTATTTACTTCATCAGTTTTTCAACAGAACCAGCAATACTCGAATGGACGAATATGGTGGAAGCATCGAGAACCGTGCAAAAATCCTATTTGAAATCATTGAGGCCATCAAGGAAGTAATGCCTGAAAACCGAATTGGACTTCGGCTGAATCCTTCACTCAATGGTGTGTTCGGGATGATAGCCGATGAGGAGACGATTCCAACTTTTGACTACATCGTAGAAAAACTAAATGATTACGACCTAGCATACCTGCATCTTTCAGAACCATTCACTGATGTAAGTGAGATCCCATATTTGGTGACGGAGATCGCAAAGTACTATCGCCCGATGTACAAAGGCACACTGGCGATCAACGCAGGTTTTGATCAAGAAAAAGGAAATAAATTTATCTTAGAAGGCCTGGCAGATGCTGTTGCTTATGCAAAACCGTTCATTTCCAATCCCGATTTGCCAACCCGATTTGAAGAAAATGCGGTATTGGCTTCATGGGATCAGGACACCTTTTACACCCCAGGTGAAAAAGGCTATATAGACTACCCAGGTTTACAAGAAACAAAAGTATAATATTCCAAAAGGCCGGTTAATCCGGCCTTTTCTTAACTTTGTAATATGTGTCTAGTAGCTATTGCTTGGAAGGTTAATCCTGATTTCCCACTGATTATTTCAGCCAACAGAGATGAGTTTTTTGAACGTCCAACTCAAAGCTTACATCAATGGGACAGCAAGATCTATGCAGGAAAAGATCTCCGAAGTGGTGGCACTTGGCTGGGTTTTCATGCAAATGGCCGCTGGGCTTTGCTGACTAATTATCGTAACTCTTCCACTTCAATAAAGCCCACAATCAGTAGAGGCAAACTAGTACAGAATTGGCTAGAAGGTCAATTTGCTCCCAAGCAATATCTGGAGGAAATCGAAAAGTCCCAGGAAAAATATGATGGCTTCAACCTCTTGGTCTCAGACGGAAAAAGTCTCTGGTATCTGAGTAATTATGGGAATGGAATCGAAGCGATCAAACCCGGAATTCATGCTATCAGCAATGGATTGCTCAATGCTCCCTGGCCAAAAACCGAATTGGCAAAAGCACAACTTACAGCACTTATGGAGACTGAACCTAATGAAAATAAGCTGTTGCATATCTTAAAATCAACCGAAACCTATGAACTGGAGAAACTTCCAGGCACTGGGGTGTCTATTGATATGGAAACAGGGCTATCTGCACAATTGGTCCGAATTGGAGCATCGTACGGAACTGTTTCAGCCATGGCAGTCGTTCAAGAAGCTTTAGGAATTGTCCGAATGAAAGAAAGAACCTATCAAATCAAGTATCGGGATTACGTAGACACTGCTCTTTCCTTTACGCTCATTTAAATCAACCTAGTAATGCAAAATTTTGACCTCATTATTATTGGGGCGGGCCCAATAGGCCTAGCCTGCGCTGTGGAAGCCAAAAAAGCAGGATTAGATTATGTCATTTTGGAAAAAGGCACTTTGGCCAATTCAATCTTCAACTACCCTGTAAACATGACTTTTTTCTCCAGCTCGGAGCGATTGGAGATGGCTAATATTCCTTTCATGTCGGTGGGAAGTAAACCTACAAGAACAGAAGCTTTGGAATATTACCGAAGAATATTTTCCCACTTTGACCTGAAGTTAAACCTGTACGAAGAAGTCAAAACGCTTTCAAAAGCAGGGGATATATTCCAAATCAAAACCTCGAAGTCAAGTTACCAGACAAAAAAAATTGTGATGGCAACTGGATTTTACGATCTCCCAAACCTGATGAATGTCCCCGGTGAAGACGCGCCTAAAGTCATGCATTATTACAAGGAGCCTTGGCCATTTATCGGGCAAAAGGTGCTGGTTGTCGGTGGAGCAAATTCAGCCGTAGATGCTGCATTGGAGTGCTGGCGCAAAGGAGCTGAGGTAAGCATGGTGTTACTGCATGATGAAGTGGATCAAAATGTAAAATACTGGGTGCGGCCTGATATCATGAACCGGATCAAAGAAGGTTCGATCAAAGCTTACACGAAATCACAGGTGAAAGAAATCCGAGCAAGTGAAGTAGTGATCTCCACTCCAGATGGAGAAGTCACCATCGATAATGACTTTGTGCTGGCGATGACAGGCTACAAACCAAATTTTGGCTTATTGGAACAGCTGGGCGTGGAGATGAGCCAAGACGAAAAGCGCCAACCTTGCTACGACCAATACAACCAAGAATCCAACGTGCCGGGAGTTTACCTTGCAGGAGTTGTCTGTGGGGGGCTGAACACTCGGGAATTTTTCATTGAAAACAGCATCGTGCATGCCGAGTCGATTGTGAATGATATAGTGGGGAAGATGAAGGAAAAAGTTGAAGGCTGAAAGCAGCTTGGATATATGATATAAGATTTATGATTTAAAGGCAGAAAAGTAGCGCTGAAAAATCCGTAAATTGCAGGACATTATGAAAAAGAAGCCATTTACCGTTGTCTATGAGGACAATCACCTTTTAATAGTCAATAAAGCTGCCGGGCTTTTAGTCCAAGGAGACAAAACCGGGGACAAGACGCTGACGGATTACCTCAAAGAGTACATTGCCAAAAAATACGATAAACCGGGAGCTGTTTTCCTCCACCCTATTCACCGTCTGGATCGACCTGTGAGTGGATTAGTAGCTTTTGCCCGTACTTCCAAAGGACTGGAGCGAATGATGGAGATGTTCCGCAAGCGGGATATTCACAAAGTCTATTGGGCAATCGTAAAGCGAAAGCCAAAAGAGGAAATTGGGAAATTAACTCATTGGTTAGTGAAGGATGAGCAAAAAAATGTCGTCACTGCCCATGATCATGAAGTGCCTGGCTCACAAAAAGCGGAGCTGAATTACAAGATGCTTGGATTTATGAATGATCACTGGCTGTTGGAGGTTCGCCCGACTTCCGGTCGCCCACATCAGATCCGAGTACAATTGGCTTCGATGGGTTGTCCGATTAGAGGAGATTTGAAATATGGCTTTGCCAAACCAAATCCTGACGCGAGCATCAATCTTCATGCTTTTAATTTGGTTTTTGAGCACCCGATCAAAAAGGATAAATTATACCTACGTGGAGCAGTTCCGGAGGAAGAATTTTGGGAGCAATTCCTCGATTTCGAAACTATCAAAGCCAAGGATCAGCATTTAGACAATACATTTTCAGGTTAAGAATGGCTGAGAATTGATCAATTGTGTTGACTAATTAGATACAGTCGTACTATCCTCGAGGGTTTGTTTTAGCTAACCGTCAGATTCGAAATAAGTAGAGATACGCCTTTGGCAAGATAATATTGAGCAATCCTTCCAAAGGTCTATCTGAAAGTCTATCTTGATAAATATCTTACAAAGCGTATCTATAGTATTACTATGATTAAAAATCTTCTTCTTTTCGTTTTCGGTATTCTAATTTTAGGCGCATGCACCCCATCGCCAACACCCAAAACCATCTATATCGTCCGTCATGCAGAGAAAATGCTCGTGGAAGATTCGGATCCGGAACTTGCGCAAGTGGGAATCTTACGTTCTACGAAATTAGCCCAAATCCTAGCTGATAAAGCTATCAAGCATGTATTTGCCACAGATTACAAGCGAACCAAAAACACGGCATGGCCTTGTGCAGATCAAGCTGGAGTGAAGATTGAAATTTACGATCCTGAGGATCAGGAAGCTTTTGCCGAAAAGTTGAAACAACTCGAAGGGAATATCTTAGTTGTGGGACATAGCAATACTGCAACTCGATTGGTGAATATTCTGGTGGCAAAGGGAGAAGCATTTCCAGATTTGAAGGATATGGAATATGAAAATATCTATATCGTTGATTTGAAAAAAAATGATGTGGGGGTACAACGGAAGACCTTTAAAGATTATTGATTACCAAGTCAAGCCTAATTTTGTATACTCCTTAAGTAAAGCAATTTTGTATTCGTAATACTCCTGGACCTTTACTTTCATTGTATCATCCACCCATCGATACGTAGCGTACTGCGCTCTTGCTTTGATGTCTATCCAAGATATGTTTTCATCAAAAGATTTTCCTGCAAATTGAGCCATTTTCTTGGATTCGAACTGAGCTTTAGAACTTTGAAAAAAAATAGCTTCTGAATCGTAATCATCCAAATTCCCCAACTCCGCCATCAATCTATAATAATCCCCTAAGGGGTAATTTTCACTCAGAAAGACCCTATAATCTAGTGGACTGGGGATAAAAGAGGATAGCATATAAAACTGATGCTGTTTTTTCGAAGCTAGCCGTTCAAATTTGAGATTTACAGAGATCGGTACGAGCAACTCCGAATCTGCATAAAATCTAATCTTTCCGGATTCAGTGCGAATATTATCAGCAAAAGAAAGGTTTAGATCAAGGGCTTCAGTCCACTTGATTTCGAGTAGCTCAGCATTCTCAGAAATCATAAACTCGACCTTCAGCTCATCAATGCGATAGCTTACCGCAAAAGTCAACTTTTCTCTCGAAGAACTCAAGACACTTACTTTTTTTGGCTTCGCCTGAGCTATCCCCTGCAATAGTTCGTTCAGCACAACCCCAAGTAGGTCTTTGGTGTCGAAGAATGCTTCATACGCTAAGACGGCTGTTTTCCGAGCGTGTTCAGAGATCAAAAAATAATTCGAACCATCATATTCGCTTAACTTCCCTTTTCGCTCCATCAAACCTCCGAAACCCAACAAACCGTATTGATCTATTACTTGCTTTGATCCATCAATAAACTCCCAGGAATGGACACGAACTAGCCAAGAATTTTTACTGAGTTGATTCTTGAGTTTGGTCTGAAACCGGATCAAAAGCTGCTCTTCATCCAAAATCTGGGCACTGGCTTCCTCCAGTTCAAATACCAGAGGCTGTAATTTGATTAGTATTTCCGGACTGTTTAGATCTAAATCTCCCTTTCTCAAGCTCATAGTCTCATATCCCAAGTGAGAAACATAAAGTGAGTCAGCATAAGTGCTAATCAATTCGTCGAGTGAAACCGTTCCTTCAGGGCCGCCCATTAACACCTTACTTTTTTGAGGGTCATAGAGATGAAAAAATGGAATCGGCTCCAATGTGTTAGCGTCTACTACTTTTAGGCTCTGGGCCCAAATAGATTGAGTCAGAAAACAAAGTGATAAAACCAAGTATTGCCTATTTTTCATCGAGCTTGAATTTAAAGAATGCCAGTTTTTCATTCTCCTCATCTACGATCCCATCGGCGTAAAAAACGCCATCGACCGAACCCAATACGCTAAATCTAATTGGCACTTCTAAATCTGCTACAAGTTGATTTCCCTTATAAACCTGCAAACGAGCAGATTCTGCCCCTTTCCCGCTCGGCAGATAGCTACGAAAAACCAAATCTTCCTTGGTATCATAAAAAATATGATCATAGTGCCCAAATTGATCTCGATCAGTTCCCCATTGACTTTCCGCTTCTTCAAGCGTTTGGGTAGGGATATAATCCATCTTCATGGCTATTCCAGGCTCTCCGAATGTCCCCAAAAAATTAAACCCCAAATCATATACATGGATTTTAGGATCTATCGGGAAGGATACCAGTAAACTATCCCCCTTGGTCGTAAAATAGGAGTAATCAAAATTCGGCAAGTAATTGTATTTTAAGTATTCTTCAGAACGCTTTCCACCTAGCTTTTGCAGGTTGTATTTTTCATCAAAAAGTCCAAAAATGGCGACAGATTCATAATATTCGGTGGTCCAATAGCCATTTAGCTCTGGATGTGTCATCATCACAGGAAGAATAAATCCTTGCCCCTCAGCTAAAGGGAAAACCGGCATATTGACTTCCTGACTAATCCAACTAATCTCATAAAGACCAAACATATCTGATCTTGGGGCATGAAGCATTTCCTCCACTGATTCTTGACCGCCAAGCGTAAAGTTCAATCGATCTTTCAGCTTGAATGAAGCATCAAAAATGGAGATATGATTATCACTTAAAATAATTAATTCATTGCCTTCCGATACAATTCCATAAATCCCATTTTGTCGATCTGGGCCATCTCCCCTGCCTAAAAATTCCTGTTTAAAATTACCCTGATGATCAAATTGGAAAACTTTTGATTGAATTCTATCAATGAAATTAATGTCACGATTGGTCAAGAATAAATATCCAACGAAAGTTGAATTTGGAGCTTCCAAATAAACAGTATCGAAAGAAACCATTTCATAGTGAACTGCATATTTTAAGTCCTCCTTATCTGATTCACTCTTATCTGAATCTATATTCGACTTGCACGCAAGCAATGTCATGATCAGGAAAAGATTATAATAATTTTTCACAGCCGTAATTTTATAGTGAAAATTAGGCTGGCCCATTTAGGACCAGCCATTCTTTGTTAGCAATTTGGACTAACTCCACAGTCCCCTGTGCCCGTAATTCTTCCACAGCTACGCCTTAAGGAAATTTGATTCCCCCCTTGACAAGATTCACTATGACATTGACAGACTGATCCCCCAGTAATTATGGGTACTCTATAGGTTGACTCTGTGAAACTGATAAGCTTGATAAAACCAATATAATAAGTAGAAATAATTTCTTAATATCAAACTAGTTGAAAAAAAGCCAATTCCCAGCCTGGCTACTAGCTGCGATAAATGAGCCAACCGATTAAAAATTTTATTTATGCGAGAGATAATTTTCTGTTTATCAATTAACAAATTTGTTTACAATATTTATAATGCGAATCAAGGGTTAAAATATGAGGTAAATAAAAGCTGCGGCAATTTTACCAAAGACATGGACAAGTAGCCCTTTTGTAGAGCGCACTTTACTAGCTCTTTGAATGTCGGTTTTGGCAATGAGCCAGTTAAAGAGAGACTCGATTGGT
>Ga0209390_10000902_pt1 | contig 58779 bp, 55 predicted proteins | sample BON01_FD_187212 | JGI IMG/M metagenome (GOLD analysis project Ga0209390, IMG submission 187212) | Freshwater microbial communities from Lake Bonney liftoff mats and glacier meltwater in Antarctica - BON-01 (SPAdes) (version 2) | ecosystem: Environmental > Aquatic > Freshwater > Ice > Glacier...
GGAGCGGGTGGCGGAGATTCACGCCCGTTTCACTTACAGGATGCATAGTCTGAGCGAGTTTATGAAGACGCTGCTGCAGCGCTTTACCCGCTGGTTCAATCGGACCCACGAGCGGACAGGAACGCTTTGGGAAGAACGGTTCAAGAGCGTGATCGTTGAGGGCGGGACAGCGGCGAGGACGATAGCGGCGTATATCGATTTGAATCCGGTGCGGGCCGGGATGGTGGAGGATCCGGCGGATTACCGCTGGAGTAGCTATGGGGAGGCGGTTGGTGGAGGCCGGAAAGGCAATGGTAAGAAGGCCCGGGAAGGGTTGGTTCGTGCAATTACCTCGGATACGGAGGTGGGTTTTGATGCGAGTAGTTGGAAAGACGCTTCGCGTCGGTATCGCAGGCTGATGGGGCTTGCCTTGGAGCGGAAACCGCTCAACGCAAAGGTTGGAGTTTCCGGGAAAATGAAGATTTCAAAGAACGATGCGGAGGCTTTGGAAAGCGGAGATAATCAAACGATCCTACCGGAATTGGGGATGGCAAAGATGCTGCGCTGCCGGGTGCGGTATTTTACGGACGGGGCGGTGATTGGGAGCAGGGGATTTGTGGACGAGGCGTTTAGGGAGGCGAGGGATCGATTTTCCGATAAACGGAAGGATGGTGCGCGGGCGATGCGGGGAAGTGCGAAGGCAGCTTCTGGAGAGTTGTGGAGTGTGCGAGCTTTGCGGGTGGGTATAGAGTAACTTGGGTTGACGGTTGGCGGACCCGAGTCCGAGCCTGCATCATGAAGACGGTGTAGTATTGGAAACAAGAAAGTGTCTGGCATACTTTTAGCGAACTGGATTGCTGGGGAGGGCCCGCGCTCTGGTGCACGCGGCTCCGTGCTTCCGATAGCGGAGCAACACTGACGCACCGGTTTGGTAAGATGTGGAAGTCCGCCCGGGGTCTGAAAGCAGGGCAGAGGGGTGATAGGGTCTCCAGAGCATGTTCAAAAACGGACTGGAGTAAGATGCTTCAGTCACGATTGAATGTGCACGGGCTTTTGGCAAACGGTCTAAGCATCAGCGCAGGGATGCGTAGGATACGTTTCATTTCGTTTTTGCGCGGTAGCGGGCGTTTGGTCCGGATGGGATTTCATACTCCATGGCTTTAACCTGTGCGTCGAGTTCCAAGGCCAAATTCTCCAAGTGGTTTTGTTCTGCGGCGAGGTTCCTGATTTCGTAAGGATCGGTCGTAAGGTTGAATACTTCCGTCCATTCGGCCCGGCCCGGGTAGCGGATGAGTTTCGCGTTGGCGGTGCGTATGCCGTACATCGTAGGGGCAGCGCCGAGCTCTTTATAATACTGCGCGAGGAAAGAATTGCGCCAGTTCGACGGCTTTTCACCCTCCGCAAGTTCCTTCCAGCTAAGCCCTTGCATTTCGTCCGGAATGGCGACGCCGGCGAGGTCGAGGAAGGTCGGCGCGAGGTCGATATTGAGGACCATTTCATCCAGGATCTGCCCTTTGGGGAAAAGGCGCGGGTAGCGAACGAGCATAGGGATACGAAGCGACTCTTCGTAGAGCGAGCGTTTGTCACCGAGGCAGTGTTCGCCCAGGTAGTAGCCGTTGTCGCTGGTGTAGACGATGACGGTGTCATCCGCGATGCCGAGTGCGTCGAGGCTGTCCAGCAGGCGGCCGAGGTTTTCATCCACGCCTTTGACATGGCGGAGGTAGTCGAGGTGGATGGCATTGTCCGCCAGCCCCAGCGAGGGTTCTTTGCCGGGTGGAGTGGGGGCGCGGTAGATGGGCGGGATACCGAGGTTGGGCACCGGCCTACTTTTTTCGGCTGCGTAGAGGGTGCGGAGGCGGGCGGGAAGGTTCTCGCCGCCCCGGGGGCTGTGCGGGCTTTTGAAACCTAAGACCATCGAGAACGGTTGGGCGCGGTTGTTTTTTAGCCAGTCGATGGCAAAGTCGGTCGCTACGTCATCGATCCATCCGGTGGTCGGGCGGGATACACCGTCGATCTCGAAGGGGTGATCCAAGTAGCCGCCCTGGCCGACGTAGCTGGCGGAATAGTTGAAGCCGGGCCGCTGGCCTTTCTGCTGCCCCATGTGCCATTTGCCGATGTAGGCGGTGCGGTATCCGGCGTTCTGGAGAAGGGTGGCATGGGTGGTGGTGGCGGCGGGAAACGGAGCACTGTTGGTGGTGATGCCATTGATGTGATTGTAATTGCCGGTCAGGAACGCGGCGCGGCTCGGGGAGCAGAGGGACAGGGTTACGAAGGCGTTGCGGAAGCGGATCCCGCCTGCCGCGAGGCGATCCATGGACGGGGTCTCGAACCACGGGAAGCGTGCCTGCTCGCCCTGTTCACGCTGGACAGCGCCGATCGCATCCCAGCGCTGGTCATCGGTGATGATGAAGAGGAAATTCGGTTTCCGGGCGGCGGCGTGGGATGTTGCGCAAAGCGTCAACGCCGCAAGCAGCAGGATTGCAAGGGTGCGGCACAGAGTGGGCGAATCGTTTTGGGGTATCATGGTTCTTGAGAGATTGTGGCAGCTGCCGGGTGTCCTTCAAGTGATCTTCTATGCAAAAATGGCCGGGCTATCCCATCTTTTGCAGGGGGGGACAATCCGGCCCGGCTGACCTTGATCGATTGGATGGGATGGTTTACCGATTGATTACCTCTTCCAATCCGGCATGAAAGCAGCTAGCTCTCTGTTCAATGACTGGGCTCCTTGGGATCGCCGTTCTCCTTGGAGCGGCTTATTTATTGTGCGATAACCGCAAGGCGATTCGCTGGCGGACGGTTGGGGTGGCGTTGGCGATGCAGATTTCTATCGGGTTTATCGTGTTCGCGGTTCCTGCCGGGCGTGATGGGCTGCAGTGGTTGAGCAGTGGTGTCACTAACGCGATCGGTGCGGGGAAAGAGGGCGTCGATTTTCTATTCGGCCCGCTTACTTTGGATGGGCCAGCCTCGATTGGGTTCATCTTCGTATTCCGAGTGCTGCCGATGATCATTTTCTTCTCTTCGCTGATCGCGGTGCTTTACCATCTTAAAGTGATGTCCATTGTGATCAAGGTTCTGGGAGGTGCTTTGAAGAAGTTGTTAGGAACTAGCCGCACGGAATCGCTTTCTGCGGCTGCGAATATTTTCGTCGGCCAGACGGAGGCTCCGCTGGTGGTGAAGCCATACATTTCCCGGATGACATCGTCGGAGCTTTTCGCGGTGATGGTCGGTGGGCTGGCTAGTGTTGCGGGTTCGATTCTCGCGGGATACGTAGCGCTGGGGGTGGATATCAATTACCTGATCGCCGCTTCGTTCATGGCGGCTCCGGGCGGGTTACTTTTCGCGAAGCTGATGAAACCCGAGGTCGATGTCCCGCACGAAGGAGACCTGGGTTTTGCAGAAGGTGATGACAAACCGGCCAATGTCGTCGATGCCGCTGCTGTGGGCGCTTCCACAGGTCTGATGTTGGCGCTAAACGTCGGCGCGATGTTGCTTGCGTTCATCGGCCTGATCGCGCTGCTCAATCTCATTCTCGGTGGTATTGCCGGTTGGTTTGGAAATGATACGCTAAGTCTCCAGCAGATCCTCGGCTGGTGCTTTGCGCCTCTGGCGTGGCTGATCGGAATGCCGTGGCAGGATTCGGTGAAAGGCGGCAGCCTGATCGGGCAGAAATTGATCCTCAACGAGTTCGTCGCCTACGTGCAGTATATCAAGTGGCAGGAGGTTCTTTCGCCGAAGGCACAAGCCATTGGTGCTGTCGCGCTCTGCGGCTTCGCCAATCTTTCTTCGATCGGCATCCTCCTAGGCGGTCTCGGTGGTATGGCACCGAGCCGTCGCTCGGAAATTGCAAAGCTTGGTTTTATGGCTGTCATTGCTGGGACATTTTCCAACCTGACAAGTGCCGCAATCGTCGGCTTGTTTGTGAGTTGATCTCCATTGGCTAGACTCGCACGCGCTCGACCTTGGCTCCGAGGGTGAGGAGTTTTTCATCGATGTGCTCGTAGCCGCGGTCGATGTGATAAAGGCGGGAGATTTCGGTGGTGCCCTTGGCGCGGAGTGCGGCTAGGACGAGTGCGGCAGAGGCGCGGAGATCGGAAGCCATGACGGGAGCGGCGGAGAGCTGCGCCACACCGCGGACGATAGCGGTGCCGTGATCCATTTTGATATCGGCGCCCATGCGTTTTAGTTCGGCACAGTGCATGAAGCGCTGCGGGAAAATGCTGTCCTTGATGACGCTGATGCCGGGAGTTGTCGCCAGCAACGCGGTCATCTGTGCTTGCATGTCGGTGGGGTAACCGGGGTATGGCGCGGTATTCAGATCGACGCCGATGAGTGTTTCCCCTCGCTCGATGAAGCAGGAGTCACCGGCTTCGTTGAACTCGACGCGATGGCCGGACTTCACGATGGCGGCAGTGATCGCCTTGAGGTGATCGCGGTTGATGCGGTTGAGGGTGACCCCCTCGCCGGCGAGTGCGGCGGCGGCCATGAAAGTTCCGGCTTCGATGCGGTCAGGGATGACGGTGTGCTCGACTCCTTTGAGTTCTTTCACGCCCTCGATGACGATGCGTCTGGTTCCGGCGCCGGTGATTTTCGCGCCCATGGCGTTGAGGAAGTTGGCGAGGTCTAGGACCTCTGGCTCGGCGGCGGCGGACTCGATCACGGTGATGCCCTCGGCCAAAGTCGCAGCCATCATCACGTTATCGGTGCCGAGGACCGTCGGGCCGCTCTCCCCGCGTAGATCCATTTCCGCACCCTTTAAACCATCGGGTGCGGTGAGGGTGATGTTGCCGCCCTCGAACTCGATTTTCGCGCCAAGTGCTTCCATGCCTTTGAGGTGGAGATCGACCGGGCGGTCACCGATCACGCAGCCACCGGGCAGAGAGACGACGGCCCGGCCTTTTCTAGCGAGCAGCGGTCCCATTACGCAGATTGAAGCACGCATGCGGCGGACGAGTTCGTAAGGGGCTGCGTCGGCGATGTCAGCGCAGGTGATGCGGACGGTGCCGGAGGAGCGCTCCACATCCGCGCCGAGGGCGCTGAGGATCTGGATCATGTAGTTTGTGTCCGAGACGTCAGGCACGCGGCGGATGATGCAGTCTTCACCGGTCAGGATCGCGGCAGCGAGGATAGGGAGAGAGGCGTTTTTGGATCCGGAGATATTGATGGCTCCTTTGATCGTTGAGCCGCCGTGGACGACGAGTTTATCCATTTATGTAGGTTTTATTTAGGGGTGTCTGGCGAATGGAAAACGGGTGATCCCGCTGAGGTCCTTACGGATTTCGATTTCCGTGAAGCCGGATTTTTCCAAACCGGAACCGACCTGTGAAGCCTGATCGTGTCCGATTTCAAGTGCGAGCGTGCCGCCGGGGTTGAGGAAAGCGAAGACATCCGGGATGAAACGATTGAGTAGATCCATGCCATCATGGCCGGAGAAGAGCGCGAGTGAGGGATCGTGCGCGAGTTCTTTAGCCATGGTCGGGGCTTCACCGCTAGGCACGTAAGGTAGGTTTGCGACGATCAGGTCGAAGGTGTCTTGGACTCCGCTTAAAAGATCGCTTTCCAAAATCCGGATATTTTCGATTCCGAGCTTCGCGGTGTTTTCGCGGGTGAGCTCCAGGGCTTCGGGTGAAATATCGACCAGTGTGACTTGGCTTCCCGGTCTCTCCGCTGCGAGAGACAGGCCGATCACGCCGGATCCGCAACCGACGTCGAGAATTTTCAATTTAGACGAAAGGTGTTTGGCGAGGATCATTTCGACGAGTTCCTCTGTTTCGGGGCGGGGGATCAGGGCGCGTGCATCGCAGATAAAATCACGTCCGAGGAAATGGACTTCGCCCAGAAGGTGTTGGAGCGGGATGCCATCGCCGCGTTTTTTGAGGAGGCTGCGGAGCGGTATTAGCTCCTCTTCTTCGAGCGGACGGTCGAACTCGGTGTAGAGTCCCATCCGCGTGCAGCCGAGTTGTTTGGCCAGCAGGTGCTCCATGTTTAGGCGCGCTTCATTAATTCCGCGCTTTTCGAGATAGGCTGCTCCACTGGTGATTGTTTCGAGAACTGACTTCATATGCCTGAGAGGCTTATGGGGCAAACCTGGCTCGCACGCAAAGGCGGAAAGTCTGGCGATCGGATGTTTTGGTGTTGCGGTGCGCGTTCAGCTTGGTAACCGATGTCATCACTTCGTCACTTTCCATCGCAGGCATAGCAGCACTTTCGTCGCTGGGGCATGATATCGCATCGCATCGGCAGGCGGTTTCCGGGCACAAAACAGGTATCAGGCCGATGTCGCAACTATTAGGAAAGGGCAGCCCGTATGGTCATTTGTATGGTGCATGGATTGAGCCTAGGGATTTTCTGAACAATCGTAAGTGGAGTCCCGCGACGATGGCCGCGCTGCACGTCGCAAGGGAGGCGGTTGCTGCTGCTGGATGGAATAAGGGAGAGCTCGCGGATGCCGCACTTGTCTTGGGAACGAGCCGGGGGAATGCCGCTGGATGGCTGGGTCCGTGGCCCGGTAGGCGCCCGTTCAAGCTGATGGCTGCGAGCAATACCATCCACAGCGAGCCGGCCACCGCAGTCTCCATCGAGCTTGGGATATTTGGGCCCAATCATGTCGTTGCCAGTGGTTGTGCGGCGGGTCTCGATGCGTTGGGCTTGGCCAAGCTATTGGTCGATTCTGGCCAAGTCGAAAGGGCACTCGTTGTCGCGGTCGATCTGCCGCTGGTGCCGATGCTTCTGGATAACTACGCGGCTTCGGGATTGCTTGGGACATCGGATGTGCTTGATCCGTATGCGAAATCGGCAAACGGCTTTCTCCCGGGTGAAGGAGCTGCGGCCATTGCCCTGTGTGCAGGAGCGAAAGGGAAACTCCGTTTCTCCCATTTTTCTAATAATTCCGATGGGGCTGATCCGGTCGGAGTGCCACGGGGCGGAGGAAGGACGCCGGAGCTGCTTTCTCGGGCAGTTTCGACTTGTGGAGTCCCAACTGCGATCTGTCCTCACGCGACAGGAACCCGGATCCAGGCCCGGGCTGAGAGAGAGATTTTCGAAAAAGCTCTGTCGGGTTCCGAAGCGACATTGCATTTCCTCAAGCCCTACATCGGGCACACAGTCGGAGCGAGCGGGCTTCTGGAGAGTGCGATCCTGCTGGCTTTCATGGAGCAGGGCCTGCTGCCTCCGAATCTCCCAGAAACAACCGGGCTCCACAATATGAACGCGCCTTGGGAAACGTCTGCATGTGTTGGCCCGGTCTTCAAACTTGCTCACGGCATGGGCGGCCACAATGCTCTGGCAGTTTTCCACATCGATCCATGAGTTCCAGCCATCCCGCAAACGTCCATCCCGCAAACGTCCGTCTCGAAATCTCCATGGATCGTCAGGTCCTCAATGTTCTGAAGGCAGACGGACCAATGAAGAGTTTTCCGATTTCCACTTCTGAAAAAGGCATGGGCTTCACCGAGGGGAGCTTCCGCACTCCGACGGGAAATTTTGAGATCTCTGAGAAAATTGGTAAGAACGAGCCAATTTACACGGCGTTCGCCGCTAGGGTTCCAGCCGGGACGTGGGATCCTTCCGAGCAGAGCGAGGACGATCTGGTCCTGACCCGCATCCTGAGGTTGAATGGCAAAGATCCGCAGAATGCGAATTCGATGGATCGTTATATCTACATCCATGGCACCAATCGGGAGGACCGCATCGGCACGCCGGCCAGCCACGGTTGTATTCGTCTCGCAAATGCGGATATGATCGAGCTTTTCGACTTAGTTCTGGTTGGCACCGCGGTAAGCATTCGTCCTCTGACTCGTCCAAGGGGAAGGTTACTATTCATAGATTGCGATTCGACACTTTCATCAATAGAGGGAATTGATGAACTTGCGAGATGCTCAAACCCTGCAATATTTGCAGAGGTTGAGGAATTAACAACTTCTGCCATGAACGGTGACGTGCCATTGGTTGAGGTATTCGCAAGGCGTATGGAAGTGATCAGGCCGGATCAGTATATGGCAGGCTTGGTAAGCCAAAGATATCTGGACACGATGGTTCCTGGAGTCGTTCGCCTCATTGAAGATGCGAAAGCAAAAGGTTGGCTGCCAGTGATTCTTTCGGGTGGATTCGCACCACTGATTAGACCGTTGGCCGAGCGCTTGGGAATTCGTCACGTGGAGGCTGTGCCACTGAAGTTCAATGAGTTGGGAGAGTATGCCGGTTATGGGAATGACTATCCAACCACTCGAAACCTAGGAAAAAACGAAGTCATTAGGGAATGGAAAAATGCCATGCTTCCGGAACGAGTGATCATGATCGGCGATGGAGTCTCGGACTTAGAAACCAAACCTGATGTGGATCTGATGATCGGCTTTGGAGGAGTCGTGTCGCGTGCAAAGGTCAAAGAATCTGCTGACATCTGGTTAACTGATTTCAATGATACCCATGCCCTCTCTGCCATTCTTGAGGAGTAAGTCAGAAATCTTTTCTATTAACAATATTTTACCTTGCGGGGGTGTGAAGTTCACGTAATTTCCCGGAGCAATGAGTACATCAAAGAAAAAAGACGCCGTTCGCGGCAAACGGTACACCCCAGAAGAGAAAGGTAAGGTTGTTTCATTCGTAGCGGAATACAATGCCGCTAACGGACGCGGAGGCCAGAGTGCGGCAGCAGCCAAGTTCGGGATCTCCCAATTGACCATCGCCACATGGCTTAAAAACGCAGGGATCAAGTCCGGCGGCAAAACCGGTGGCAAAGGTAGCATGCAGAGCAAGCTGAGCACCATGCTTACCCTTGGTCAGGAAATCGAGACCCTTGAGCGTGCGCTGAAGTCCAAAAGCACTCAGTTCGATGCCCTCAAGGCTTCGCTATAAACAAGCAGAACCCAGCGATCACGCCGCTTTCCGGATAGTCGGAAAGCGGCTTTTTCGTGTCATGAATTTTGATTTAAACACAAAAATATCTTGATCTTCCAAATTTTCAGTATTTAATGAAAATTATGAACGCTTCGGAAAACAAGCTTAAACACGCCAAGGACGAGTTCGTCGCACAGTGGGGTGCGATGGGGACGCAGTGGGGGATTAACCGCACAATGGCCCAGATCCACGCACTGCTGATGACATCGCCTCAGGCAATGTGCACCGACGAGGTGATGGCGGAGTTGGAGGTCAGCCGCGGCAATGCGCACACGAATTTAAAAGAGCTCGTGAACTGGGGATTGATTCGGATGATCGTGATCCGGGGCGAACGGCGGGATTTCTTCGAGGCGGAGAAAGATGTGTGGAAAATATTCACAATCGTAGCGCGTGAGCGGAAGCGCCGAGAGATCGAACCAACTCTGGCGATTCTAAGCAAATGTGCGCAAGAGACGAAGGGCTTGAAAGGAGAGGATGCAAAAATATTTCACAAGCAGGTGAAGGATCTGGAGGAGTTCGTGGACTTCGCTTCGAAAATGTCAGATCGGGTCTCCTCGATGAAGCACGGCTTCGCGGTCCAGCTCGCAACTAAATTGCTCGGATAAGTTAGGGAACAAGATTTTATGAATACTACGGTAGTTATCATTGGAGCGAACGGATTTCTGGGACGTTATCTGTGTCGGCATTTTTCTAGAAACGGACGTGAGGTGGTAGCGATCGCCCGGAATCGCAAAGGCTGGAGCGGAGATGGAATGTTTCTGGAGTGGGACGGCAAGACCACCGGCCCCTGGGCTTACGCACTTGAGGGAGCAGAACTTGTGATCAATCTCGCCGGGCGCAGCGTGAACTGCCGTTACAACTCCCAAAATCGGGATGAGATAATAAACAGCCGGGTTAATGCTACTGATGCAGTGGGAAGGGCAATCGCTGAATGCCGGATACCTCCGAAGCTTTGGATCAATGCAAGCACGGCCACTTGGTATCGCCACGCCGAGGATGGTCCTCAGGACGAATGGAACGGCGAGGCGGGGGAGGGTTTCTCGCACGATGTGGCTGCGGCTTGGGAGGATTCGTTTTTCTCAGCGAAAGTCCCGGCGGAGACCCGTAAGATCGCGATGCGGATCGGGATGGTTTTGGCGAATGAGCCCGAGACCGTCTACGATGTTCTCACCGGTCTGACCAACAGAGCCCTCGGCGGAGCTATGGGCAGCGGAAACCAAAGGGTCAGCTGGATCCACATGGACGATTTTCTGCGTGCGGTGGAATTCGTAATGCGCGACCCCTTTATCGACGGTCTGGTAAACGTGACAGCACCTGAATTTCCCAGCAATCGCGAATTAATGCGTTTGTTCCGCGAAACCGTTGGAATGCCGATTGGCTTACCAGCGACGAAATGGATGTTGGGTATCGGTGCTGCTTTTCTGGGGACAGAAACGGAATTGGTCTTGAAAAGCCGGTGGGCCGATCCGTTGAGGCTGCGCGAGGCTGGATTCCGTTGGCGCTATGCGAAAACGGCAGACGCGATCGAGGATCTCGTGAATCGCCGTGGACTGCGGGGTTTTTTCAAGGACAGCGAAAGGCGCAGCACGGGCGCGAGAGCCTGGCTGCCTGCTGCGACGAGATAAAACAAAAACGCCCGGGCACCTTTCGGCGGCCGAGCGTTGGTTGAATTTTGCTAACTCTTACTTGGATGAGGAGACGTAGCTGGCTTGGCTGGCGCCTTTTTTCATCTTGGTCTGTTTGATCCAGCTCATTGTGGAGCGGAGTTTCGCGCCTACTTTTTCGATCTGGTGGGCAGCGCCCTCTTTGCGAAGAGCGTTGAAATTCTTGCATCCGGTCTCGTATTCGTGGGTCCACTCTTTGGCAAACTTGCCGGATTCGATTTCCTTGAGCTGTTTGACCATGCGCTTCTTGACGGATGCGTCGATGATCTTGGGTCCGATGGCAACGTCGCCGTATTCGGCGGTTTCGGAAATCGAGAAGCGCATGCCGGCGATGCCGGATTCGTTCATGAGATCAACGATAAGCTTGAGTTCGTGAAGGCACTCGAAGTAGGCCATCTCGGGCTGGTACCCGGCCTCGACGAGAACCTCGAAGCCTGCCTTGACGAGTGCGGAGGCACCGCCGCAGAGCACGACTTGTTCACCGAAGAGGTCGGTGACGGTTTCTTCGCGGAAGTTGGTTTCGAAAACTCCTGCACGGGTGCAGCCGATACCACGTGCCCATGCGAGCGCGATGGTTTTGGCTTTTCCGGAAACGTCTTGATGAATTGCGATGAGGCCGGGAACGCCTTTTCCATCGACGAACTGGGAGCGCACGGTGTGGCCCGGTCCTTTCGGAGCGACGAGAATGACATCGATATCGGTAGGAAGTTCGATGGTCTTGAAGTGAACGGCGAAGCCGTGAGAGAAAAGGAGAATCTTGCCCTTGGTCAGGTTCGGGGCGATGTCCTTGTTATAGACCGAAGGAATCACCGTATCGGGAGTGGCGACAAAGATCACGTCGGCAGCTTTTACGGCATCTGCGGTGTCCATCACTTCAAAGCCGAGCTTGGCGGCGACTTCGCGGGATTTGGATTTCTTGTAGAGGCCGATGATGACCTTCATACCGCTGTCCTTGAGGTTGAGCGCGTGGGCGTGGCCTTGTGAGCCGAAGCCGATCACGGCAAGTGTCTTCTTTTTAAGCGATGTGAGATTCGCGTCCTTGTTTGTATAAATCTTCGCAGCCATACCTAATCGATTTGTGAGTTCGTTTGTGCCCGCAGATCGCCACCAAGGCGCCGACGGGGCGCACAAACTGGCTATCTCGCCGCACGGGGTCAAGCCTCCACTTGCGGCAATGTGTTGCAAGATCCCGATATTCTGCGGAGATTTCCCGCTGCTGACATGAAGAAGGAACTGGTTACAATGATTTGCGATGAACTGAGGGCCAGACTGGATCGTCTGGCAAAAGCCGCGAAGGCTGCCCATGAAGCAGCGACGGACCCGGGTTCCAAGGCGGAAAGCAAGTATGACACTCGTAGTTTGGAAGAGTCCTATCTGGCGACGGGACAGGCGCGGCAGTTCAAAGAACTTGCGGCGACCTTGCGCACTTTCGAGAATCTGCGGCTGAGGGAGTTTAAATCCGGCGAGGAGATTGATTCCGGGGCCATGGTAGTTGTCAGGAGGGCTGGAATCAGGGGTGATACCCGTTTCCTTCTCGCTCCTGCTTCTGGCGGGCTTGAGATTGTTTTCAAAGGTAAGGAAATCACCTTGTTGAGCCCAGATAGTCCGCTTTACGGAAAGCTTCTCGGAATGAGGCAGGGGGATACTTTGGAAGCACCGCCGTTTGAGATCCGCGCGGTTTCGTAGAGAATCAAAGGCCCGCTTCTTCCAGCGCTAGAACGGCCGCGCCGATGGTGCCTGCCTCATGCCCGAAGGCGGCGGGTAGGATGGCGAGGCTGTCTTTGAAGGGGCCTGAAAGCTGATTGAGCAGGTGTTCGCGGAAAGGAGTAAAAAGCAGATCCCCTGCACGTGCAACGCCGCCGCCGATGACCAGTGCCTCGGGGTTAAGCAGCCAGCAGGCATTCATCATCGAGGTGGCGAGCATGCGGCCGATTTGGTTCCACTGCTCCAATGCGATTGACTCGCCGTAACGGGCGGCTTCTGCAAGTGCTGCGGGGGAACAATCCTCGATGTCTTTGGAAATACCGGCGGACTTGTAGGCGGCGAGGGCATCGCGGGCGATTTCCTGATTTCCTATATAGTCTTCCAAAGCGCCGAGATTTCCGTAGTGGCCGCGGCGGCCCTGAAAGTCGATCGAGGTCTGGCCGATTTCTCCCGCGCCGAATTTCGCGCCACGGATCATTCGACCGTTGGCGATGACTCCGCCGCCGACTCCGGTGCCGAGGGCGACGCAGACCAAGTGCTCGTAGCCTTTTCCCGCTCCGAGCTTCCATTCGGCGTAGGCCATGCAGTTGGCGTCGTTATCGGCCGCGACAGGGAGCTTTAATGCATCTCCGAGCAGTTTTTTGAGTGGGATGTTCTGCCAGCCGCGGACGTTGGTGAGATCAAGAACGTTACCGTTTTCAAAATCGACAAAGCCCGGCATTCCGATGCCGACGGCGGCCACTTGGGTGTGGCGGGCGCGCAGGTCCTCGACGGTTCTGACCATCGTTGCAATAATCTCATGGGGGGAATCGAATTCCTGGGTGGCGATGGGTGGCGCTTGATCAATGATTTCAAAGCCGCGCACGACACCGGTTTTCACACTGGTGCCACCGAAGTCGATGCCGATTGCTAAGGGGGTTTTACTCATTACCGCGCTTTGGGTAGCGGCATATGATGTAAATATCTATCCAAAAACCGCTGGATCTCCGATTAAACGCGACGGGCTGATGATCAGCAGAAAACTCTCGCTGCGAGAAGGCGCAGGCCTTCCAAGGTCAGGTCATGATCGACGTGGGTGATTTCCGGAAGTCCACTTGCCCCGAATTTAGCCCCGCCGCCGGTGGCGACGATCACTGGCGCGGCCGCCATTTCGGTAGTCAGCTCTTTAAGGATTTCTCTAACCATACCGCGGTTGCCGATCACAGCGCCTGCTTGCAAGGCCTCCACGGTTGTCTTTCCAATTGCGGAGGTGATGGCTACGGCCTTGATCGCCGGGAGCTGGGCGGTTTTTGAGGAAAGATATTCTGTCATGCATTCGATTCCCGGAGCGATCACTCCTCCGGCGAATTTCCCCTCCATGGAAAGCACACTGAAGGTGATCGCTGTGCCGAAGTCAATTGCGATGCCCGGTGCTCCGTGGTTCGTCTTGAGAGCCAGAACATTGGCAAGGCGGTCGTGTCCGATTTGCTCGGGAGATTCCAGATCGAAGCCGTATCCCAGGGGGCTTTCGGCCGTAAGCTGATGATACTCGTATTTTTCAGCGAAACATTCCCGGATGAGCTTTTCCTTTGCTGGGACCACAGAGGCGACTGCGACGGCGGAAAATTCCACCCCGTTGGTCAGGCGGCGGATTGTGGAAACGTCGAGTTCATCGGTTCGCAGGATTGCCCGCCAGTCATGGAGGCCGTCTGCGTCCCCTAGGCGGAATTTGGTGCGGGAGTTCGAGTTATCGATCAGAAGCCAAGCCATGATTTTTCCCAGTCGGATGATTTTAAAATGGTTTCTTTCTCACCGTTCAGCTCGGGAGCCGGCGCGGAACGTTTAATTTTAAGAATTCCTTCGTTGATTTTCAGGTCGATTTCGCCCTTCAGATCGTCCTCTTCCAGCCAGAATTTGTACCAGATATCGGTGAAACCTTGCTCCGGATTTCCCGCGAAGGTGTTGTCAGCTGGCTCGTGCTCCGTCCCATTGGCTGTGATCAGCAGGGCGGGCTTGGTAAGATCGTGCGGCTTGTCGCTACTCCTTCTGAGATGTGCTTCGAGCCAGACGTATCCTCTGTCGGCTTTGAGTTTGACGGCCTGGACCTCGAAACGCGCAGCAGGATCCGGATCCGTTTCGTATTCCGCGGTCCACATCATCACCACAATGAACGTAAGGGCAACGAGGGTGCCCGCCATGCCGAGCCGGATCATCGGACGTTTCATGGCACAATTGGTAGTCGAACCCGTCCTCATCGCAAACGAAAACGGGCGGCCCCGTCAAGGACCGCCCGTTTTGTGAAAATACCTTCTAAGGAATTATGCGTGACTGTCGGTATAAGCCGGGGAGCCGTGCTCAGCGATGTCGAGGCCTGCCTCTTCTTCCTGTGCATCAACCCGGACGCCCATCACTGCTTTGATGATGCCGAAGACCACAAGAGAGAAGATGAATGCGAATCCGTAAACGGAGACGATACCGATGAGCTGGGAAAACATGCTGAATTTAGTTTCTTCAGTTTCGATACCGAAAATCGCAACAGCGAGAGTTCCCCAGATGCCACAGACTCCGTGGACGGAGATAGCGCCGACTGGATCGTCGATCTTGACCTTGTCAAAAGCGAGGATCGAGAAGACCACTAGGACACCACCGATAGCGCCTGCAACAACCGCGCTCATTACCGAAACAATGTCTGCTGCTGCCGTGATACTTACAAGGCCTCCAAGGATACCATTGAGTGCCATGGAAAGGTCAGGCTTTTTGAGAACGATCCAGGAAGTGATTATCGAAAAGACACCGCCTGCGGCTGCTGCGAGAGCAGTCGTGGTAAAGACAAGACCGAGTGGGCCCGGGTCAGCGGAAAGAACGGAACCACCATTGAATCCGAACCATCCGAAGAAGAGGAGGAAGACACCTATGGTGGCAAGAGGCTGGCTATGCGGGAGAATCGGCTTAACACCGTCCTTGGTGTATTTCCCACGGCGTGCGCCAAGTAGAAGAACGCATGCGAGTGCTGCTGCACCGCCGAAGCCATGAACTACAGTTGATCCTGCAAAGTCCTTGAATGGCACTTTGAGTTCGGAAAGGAAACCCCCACCCCAGTGCCAAGATCCAGCGACAGTATAGCCGATAGCAACAAGGAATGTTGCGAAAATCATGAAGCTTGGGAGTTTGACACGTTCTGCAACAGCACCGGAAACGATGGTTGCGGCAGTCGCTGCGAACATCGCCTGGAAGATGAAGTCACCATAGCCTGTCATCGCAAGTGCCAGGCCGCCATACGCCCATGTTTTGTTGTTACCATCATTCAGATCGCCGATCGGGCCGTTGATTCCAAGAATCCCGTCGATCTGCCAGCTGCCAGCAGGGTAGTGGGTATTGAAACCAATAACTGCGTAGGTGAGAAGTCCGATGCAAATAATGAAAACATTTTTGAACAGAATGTTTACCACGTTCTTCTTCTGGCAAAGTCCGGCTTCGAGCGTTGCAAATCCGAGGTGCATCATAAACACCATGGCGGCTGCGATCACGGTCCATAGCATCGAAACGGTGAAGAAGTCGAACGCTTCGGAAACGTCAACAGGGTTTCCGTCGTCGTCGACGGCATTGTAGCCCTCAACGAGTCCTTGATACTCGGTAGGTTCAGGTGCGGGTTCCTCGGCCGCAGGTGCAGAATCCATTGGGGCTGCGGGTTCAGCCATCTCTTCAGTTGGCTCTGGAGTTACCTCGTCCTGACCGTAAACGGTCATTGGCATGAGAGGTACTGCGAAACAAGCTGCTGCCGCTAGGGCGAGCGCTCGCAATGTCGTTGGTTGTCTTCTGATCATAATGTGGTCGGGGTTATCGGATGTTGAGCCACTTCCCAGCAGTTGTTGAGCACGGGAGCAGCGGAAAATCTCTAAAGCAATGGCCGTGCCAAAACTCAAAACTCTGATTTTCATCCGCGCATTCGAACTTCCGGAAGTGTTTCCGGAAGAGAACCAATAATTCCAAAATAGAGCTTGCCACTCTGGGCGCACTCTTTTAATTCTTGAGTGTGCGGGGAAATTAACTCACCAATTTTAGGCTAGACAAGTCCTTCGGTTTGGTTAATTACTTCTCTGCGGCTTGCTCTTGACTATAATTGGTGTGCATAACGCTTCCTCTAATAAATCCTATTCTGAGTCTAAAAACGCAGTCTGGGAAAAAAGCAGCAACCGAAACCAACAACAACAAAACTATGCAAAACTACTGCAAAACAATTGGCGCCATTGTCGCTGCCTCCGCCCTCGTGGCTGGCACCGCATCGGCTGAAATCGAATACGAAATCCACACTGGCTACTCCAGCTTGTATCTTTTCCGCGGCACTGACCTCGGCCAAGATCTCATCGAAGCCGGTGTTGATATGTCCACAGAGTATATGGGTCTCGGTTTGAGTGCCGGCGCTTGGTATGGATCGTTTGGCAATAAAGTCGCTCCTGCTACGGGATTAAGTGTCGATACTGATTTCTCGGAACTGGACATCTACGGGGAAGTTTCCAAAGATCTTGGATATTTCACCGCAGCGATCGGCTACATTGCCTACCTCAACCGGGATGCGGAAGCCGCTGGCCTCCTCAACCAAAACTTTGCCAACGATGACGCACAAGAGGTTTACTTCTCTGTCGCTCAAACCTACTACGGTATCGATTTCTCCCTTACTTACTTCTGGGACATCGAGGCTGACAACAACGGTTACACCGAACTCGCAATGGGCAAAGGCTTCGAGCTTAGCTCTTGCCTGACTCTGAACACCGGTGTTGCTATCGCTTACCTCTGGGAAGAAGGCGACTTCGCACACATCACCGCTAAGGTCGCTCTTGACTGGGCGTTCACTGAAACAGCAACTCTGTCACCTTTCGTTGCAGCTTCCTTCGAACTTGAAGACGGCTACAACGGCGGCGGCGACGACGAGCTCGTTGCAGGCAGCATGCTCTCCGTCAGCTTCTAATCTGAGGCTTAAGAGTTAAAATATCCAAAGAGCGGTTGCTTCGGCAGCCGCTCTTTTTTTGTTTCATGCTTGAATACTTCCGGCTTAGCCAAAAACTCAGCGCATGTATCTCGGCATCGATTCTTCGACCCAATCCCTTAGCGCGCTTCTCATAGATCCTTCCACCGTCAAGGTTCTTGCCGATGAATCGGTTAATTTCGGAAAAGATCTTCCCGATTACGGTGCGCCAAGCGGATTCACTCCCGGGGGTATGAATGGCGAGGTTCACGCGAACCCGCTGATGTGGCTGGATGCGCTGGACCTGTTGCTCAGCAGGTTGGCTGAGGTGACGGATCTTTCTGCTGTGAAAGTGATCGCTGGATCCGGGCAACAGCACGGATCGGTCTATTTCGGTGCGGATTTCGATGAGGCTCTCGGTAGTCTCGACCCTTTGAAGTCCCTGTCTTCTCAGCTTGCCGGATTTCTCACACGGACCTCTTCACCGATTTGGATGGATACGTCCAGCGGAGAGGAATGCCTAGAGATTGCAGCGGCAATAGGCGGAGCGGCAGAGGTATGTGCGAGAACCGGATCCGTGGCGATTGAACGATTTACCGGTCCGCAGATCAGACGATTTTTCAAACAGGAACTGGAATTGTATACCGCGACTGAGCGCATCGCGCTGGTGAGTTCGTTTATCGCTTCAGTCTTTGCTGGGAAATCCGTTCCCATCGATTTCGGCGACGGCGCGGGGATGAATCTGTTGAATTTGAGAAATCTGGATTGGGATGCGGATTTGCTTGAGGCGACCGCTCCGCAATTGGGCGGTAAGCTTCTGCCGCCGGTTTCTTGTCTGGATGCGGTGGGGACGGTGAGTTCCTATTTTTCCACTAAATACGGTTTCTCCAGTAGTTGTAAAGTTTGCCCATTCACTGGCGATAATCCGGCATCGCTAGTCGGTATGGGCGCGACCGAACCCGGTCAGGTGGTGATCTCTCTGGGAACCAGCGATACGTTTTTTGCGGCGATGCCCGAAGCGAAGACCGATCCAAAGGGGTACGGCCATGTTTTCGGGAATCCGGCGGGAGGTTTCATGTCGCTGATCTGTTTCCGCAACGGATCTTTGGCGCGCGAGGCATTACGCGATGAGCTTGTTGTCGATTGGACTTCTTTTGAGAAAGAACCCTTGGCGGAAACGAGGGAATCGGCGGGAAAAAACCTGACTCTGCCGTTCTATGAGCCTGAGATCACCCCGCGTCATGATTTCGAGAAACCCGTCACCGAATTTTCGGAGCAGCCCACTCACGCGCTGCGGATTCGTTCGTTACTGGAAGGGCAATTTCTCAACATGAAGCTCCACTCCGCATGGATGGGAGTGAAGACCGAGCGTATCTTATTAACCGGAGGTGCTGCGAAAAACGATGGGATCGCCCAAGTCGTGGCGAATGTGTTTCAAGCCCCGGTCGAGCGCCTGGAAGTCGCAAACTCGGCGGCACTCGGAGCAGCGCTTATCGCAGCAGCATCCGACGGCAACGAATTGTCCGGCCTTCAAGAAAACTTCTGCCGGCCTGCGGAGAATTCCCGAATTGAGCCTGACAAGGATCTTGCCGGGAATTACTCGACCGCGCTGACTGAATTCGAGAAGCTGCTCAAGAAATCCATCTGAAACACTCTAACCCAATCATTTATCATGCAGTTCAAAGACCAGATCGTCGTCGTCACCGGAGCCGGAAGAGGCATCGGCCAGGAAATTGCCCGTGCGTTTGCCGCAGGCGGAGCGAAAGTGGCACTTATTAGTCGCAGCGAAACAAGTTGCGGGGGCGCGGCCGAGGAAATCAACAAGACCTATCCCGGAACATGTAGCGCATATGCGGTGGATGTCTCGGATCACGCAGCCGTCCAGGAAGTTGCGAAGCGGATTGGCGAAGAACTCGGACCGATTTCGGTTCTTGTGAACAATGCCGGAGTTACCCGCGATGGCCTGCTGATGAGAATGAAAGAGGAAGACTGGGATACGGTTCTGGATACCAACCTCAAAGGCGCGTTCAACACGGTCAAAGCCTTCATGCGGCCGCTGATGAAAGCTGAGAACTCTCGCATTATTAACATCGCCTCGGTGATCGGCCTGATCGGAAACGCCGGACAAGCCAATTACTCCGCGAGCAAGGCGGGCCTGATCGGTTTCACCAAGGCCGTTGCCCGCGAGCTGGCCGGTCGTGCGGTCACCTGCAACGCGATCGCACCGGGTTTCATTACCACAGATATGACCGATGAACTGCCGGACAACGTTAAAGAAGCAGTGATTGGTAAAATCCCTCTGGCAAGCTTCGGCAGCACCGAAGACATCGCCAAGACCGTTCTTTTCCTCGCAAGCGCCGATGCGAGATACATCACCGGACAAGTGATCGCCGTCGATGGTGGGATGACGATGTAGTGGCTGCTCCCCTGCTAAAAGTCGTTGGTTGGAAGTTCAAAGGCTTTCAAAAAAAAGATTTTACTAATAACCTCTATTCAATGCAATTGCTCCTACTACGCCACGGCCAGGCTGAAGACCGGAACCTTGCGAACGGGACTGATTTCTCGCGAGCGCTTGAGGAAAAGGGTTTGCAACAGGCACGCAACGCCGCGCGGCTTTTACTGGCAGCGGATATGTTGCCGGACTTGGTGCTCTGCAGTCCGTTGGTCCGCACCAGGCAGACGGCGGAGGTCTTTACACTCGCCGCGGACATGCCGGGCCCAGTCAGTCAGGCATGGCTTGCTGCGGGAATGGACCCCGAGACCGCGCTCTCAGAATTGCGTGGTTTTCCTGATTTTGAGAAAGTCATGATCGTGGGCCATGAGCCGGATCTTTCCAGATTTATCCAACACGTGCTGGGAGCGCAAGGGGGGAGCGTCGAGGTTCGCAAGGGCTCGCTGACCTGCTTGGAGATCCATCCGCCATCATCACGCGCGCTCTTGCGTTTCCTGATTCCCTTCAAGCTTGGCAAACACGCGTAATGAAATCGTAATAAGGGTTTAGAATTTCAAAATTAGCGCTTAGAATTTTCTCACATGTCTTCTACCTTCGGCCAAATCTTCCGCATTCATACGTACGGCGAATCCCACGGCGGTGGGGTTGGCGTGATCATTGATGGCTGCCCGCCACGAATTCCCGTGAGTGGTGAGGCCATTCAGAAACAACTCGACCGCCGTCGTCCCGGCCAGTCGGAGATCGTCACACCTCGCAAAGAAGCCGACACTGCGGAGATCCTTTCCGGGATTCACGACGGGCACACACTTGGCACGCCGATTTCGATTATGGTTCGGAACACCGATCATCGGCCGGGTGCCTATGACGAGATGGCAGTGAAATATCGGCCCTCGCACGCGGACTATACCTACGATGCGAAATACGGAATCCGCGCGCCTTCGGGCGGCGGCCGTGCGTCTGCCCGGGAAACCATCGGTCGGGTTGCTGCGGCGGCAATCGGCAAAGAGGTTCTCGATTCGCTCAGCCCGGGTATTGAGATTCTCGCGTGGGTTAAAACCATCCAGCATCTGGAAGCGGAGGTCGATCCAGCCACAGTCACCGCAGAAACCATCGAATCGAACATCGTCCGCACCGGAGATCCGAAAGTGGCGGAGCAAATGATCTCGCACATCAAAAAGATCCGCTCGGAAGGAAATTCGGTCGGAGGAGTGATCGAATGTGTTATCCGCAACTGCCCTCCTGGCCTAGGCGAGCCTATTTTCGATAAACTCGAGGCAGAACTTGCCAAGGCAATGCTTTCGATTCCAGCGACCAAAGGCTTCGAGATCGGCTCGGGATTTTCCGGGACTCTTTTCACCGGGAAAGAGCACAACGATCCATTCGAGATGCGTGATGGCAAAGTCCGGACCACTACGAATCATTCCGGTGGCGTACAGGGCGGGATTTCCAACGGTGAGAACATTGTGTTTCGAGTCGCCTTCAAGCCGACCGCGACGATCATTTCCGACCAGGAAACGGTCACCGAAAAAGGTGAGAAAACGACTCTCCAGGGCAAAGGTCGTCACGACGCATGTGTCCTTCCCCGCGCCGTGCCCATTGTTGAGGCGATGGCAATCCTGGTCCTGACCGATCATCTTCTGCGCCAGCGCGCCATGCGGGGTCCGGAACCCTGAGTTTCGGAATCTCAGTATTTTAAATTTTTTAAACGACCCATTGGACACGCTCCCGGAAATTTCCCTTGGCACCGCAGCACTGATCATCTTTGCCTGTTGCGCCGGATACATGCTGATCCGGGGCCTTGCTCGGACTTTTGTGAGCACTGCCATGATTGTAAGCAGTGCCTGGGTCGGTTTCCGAGTTTGGCAGGTGGCACCTTCGCTTGCCATCGATTGGTTTGGCGAACCCTCTGAGATCGTCGTAACCGGTTTGCCGTTCGTCGCTTTTCTAGCAACCTATATTATCTTGAGAAAACTGATTAGCTTTTTCCGCGCCCCGGTCCCAAGGCCGGCTGAAGAAGTGGCACCAAGAACCTCCGGGCAATTTTTCTTCCGGCTCATTGTCACGGTCATACCCGCGGCTTTGTTGTGCTTGGTTGCTGCGACCTTGGTCCATCACGTCGGCTCTGTCGCTGAGATCCGGGACTCCGCCGTGTCTGGTGGCGACTCGCTGCCCAGCCCTGGTCTCGCTGAGCGTCTGAAGAACTCAATCGTTGTCGCGATCCCGCAGAGCTTGATGGACAAGCTCGATCCGCTCGCTTCCGAGCAGCGGGTCAAGCTTGCGAAAATGATTGCTGCTGGGCGAGACAAGCCCTTGAGGTCCGTGATTGATTCCGAAACCGGGCGACCCTATCCACGGGCGATCATCGTCGATGATCCAAAGTTGGTGGGACTTGCGAAGGAAGGGCGATTCAGCACCCTGTTACGGCATCCATTGCTTTCTGAGGCGATGAACGATCCCTTGGTCAAGCAGGCGCTAGGCCTCGAGTAATCTCAACCCTCCTCTCAGGCGATTTCCAGTCCCGTCTCCCAGATGTAGAAATCCGGGTTGAGCTCGGCCATGGGTTCGCGCAGTTTTTCGATCTCCGCCTCTGGACCGTGGACTTCCAAACGCAGGAGATCGGATAGTTCGAGAAACTTCGCGATCAGGTCGCCGACATTTCCCAAATGAGCCAGAATCCCCTCGGCACCCACGTAAGCCTCGCGGCAGAAGGCCGTGTTTCCATTGCGGGAAAAATCGTAGTAAATACAGCCTGGTTCGTTCGATGTCTTCTCGATGAATCTCGGCATCAGAGCGAGGAACGCATCGAGGTTTCCCTCACGGATCTGGAAATATGGGTGAAGGCTGACTGCATTTGAAAATTTCGACATGAATGGAAACTTCGGTCGCAAGCTGGTGGGGACAAGGTAAAACTTCGGGTTTTGGTCCCTGCTTTTTGGTTTCCATCTTGCTCCTTTACTTACCCCACCCGAATCCTGTTCACTCTGCGACGATGTCGCTTTTCCGTCCTCTGGTTTCCGCGTCCCTTCTGGTCGCTCTCGTCATTCCCGCAATCGCGCAGGAGGATGGGGCGTTACCCGACGAAGTCATTCCGCCACCGGTGGATCTTATAGAACCGGTCCCAGCTCCTGATATACCCTTCGGTATGGAGAATGAGAGACCGATCCTGCCGGATAATCTGAAAATCAACAACCAGGAAGGCTCGATCGAAGGAAACTTTGAGGAGGGGATCCGTCTTGGCGGGCCAGTGCACGTCAGCGGAGACAACGGTCTCGAGATTTTCGCCAACCGGGCGGTCGTTGATTTAAAAGGGAAGTCAGTGCTCTTCGACGGCGATGTTTCTGTCTATCAGGGCAACGTCCTCCAGCGCGGGCAACGTGCGGTTTATAACTACGAGAAGGGAGAGCTTGATGCGTCCGGCCTGCGGATCTCGATGGATCCAATCCTGCTGGAGGCCGGAAAATTCACCGGCAAGACCGTTGACGGCGAGCGGATCTTTATTGGTGAAGACGCCGGGATTACCACCCACGATGTTGAGGATCCCGATTTCTGGGTTCGCGCCGATACGACCACGGTTTATCCGGGTGACAGGGTCACTTTTCGCAACCTGAAACTTTATGCCAGAGACACTCCGGTATTTTGGCTTCCGTATCTCAGCCAACCGCTTGATGGCGAACTTGGCTATCATTTCGTGCCCGGAGCCCGCTCCAATTGGGGCGTATTCTTGCTCAATACCTACGGCATCATGCTGGGTGGTGAGCGCAATCCGATCACTGGAGAAAACGAAGACGCCTGGCTGCTTTCCCGTTGGAAATTCGATCTCCGCTCAAGCCGAGGTGCGGCCTTCGGTCTCGATCTCGTGGATACCCGCCAGGATAACGAAGAGATCACGGGGCTTAGCCTTTACTATGGTTACGATCTCGACCCGAGCGAGTCGCGGACTGGCATCCGGCGCGCCGCAATCGATCCCAACCGGTATCAACTGGAACTCAAGCATCGCCAGCCTTTGGAATTCGGGAGTGAAGCGGACTGGAGACTTGATACCAATCTCACGCTTCTTTCTGATCAATACCACCTAGAGGATTTCGATCCTCGCATCTACCGCACGAACCCGGCTCCCGATAATACGATAGGAATCTTTCGGCGTGCCGACGATTCGCTGCTATCCGTGTTCGGTCGTTTCAGGGTGAATGACTTCTATCGCACCGACACTCAGTCCCCCGAGATAGCTTTGGATCAGGTTCGGAAACCCATTTTCGGCAGCCCTATTCTCCACGAGGGCGAGACCTCGTTCTCGATCCGTGGCGTCGAGGCCGCAGACTTCACCCGCCGCAACATTCTCAATCCACTCTTGGCGCTTCCCACCAACGATCCGGAGGTCCCTGGACTGCTCAGGCAGCTCAACGGATACGAGAGGAACCTCGTTCAGAAAATCCGCTCGCTTCAAGCGATTGATCCCACCGATCCGCGCATCTCCTTACTGCGGGCGCAACTGCTGGACACTGGTTTCCACCGCTTCCATACCAACCATTCCTTCTCGCGACCCTTCACCCACAGCGACTGGTTCACCCTGACCCCGCACATTGGTGCCGGCTACACTCATTATTCTGCGGTCCAAGGACCTGCGAATTCCGACGCGCGACTCATGATCCACGGAGGTGCAGAGGCTGCGTTGAAATTTTCGAAGAACTATGTAGGAGTGAAAAATCGCGACTGGGGCGTGGACGGATTGCTGCACGTCTTGCAGCCCTACATGAACTGGTCGATCGTCGCTGCTGACGAACTTGGCAGCGACTACCCGAAAATCGACCGCCTGACCTTCACAACGCGGCCCCGTTCACTCGATCCGCTGCGCTACACCGCGATCGACGAATACGAAAGCTGGAATATCCTGCGAATGGGCGCACGCAACCAGCTCATCACCAATCGCGACGGTCAGTCCCACGAATGGTTGTATGTGGATACTTACGTCGATTCCTACATCGACGACCCCGAGGGCGACCGTAATTTCTCCAATCTCTACAACGACATCAGCTGGCAGCCTCTACCATGGTTGGGCCTCGATCTCGAGACGCAGATCCCTATATTCGACGGCGGCTCGGGCTTCTCGGAGCTCAGCACTCGCGTCCGCTTCATGCCTCACGAGAGTTTCCAGGCATCCATCGCATTACGCCACCTCAACAGCCATCCGGTGCTGCGTGATTCGGAACGCATCGATCTGGCGACCTACATTCGGCTCAGCGAGAACTGGGGGCTCGGCACCCGGCATATCTTTGAAATGGATGACAACACGCTAGAGTTGCAGCAATACACCCTTCAGCGGGATTTGGGGAACTGGGTGGCGGGCGTGGGCTTCAGCCATCGCGACAACCGTTTCCAGGATGAGTTCGGTGTGATCTTCAGCCTCACCTTGAAAAATTTTCCATCCGTCTCCTTGCCATTCAGCCTAGATGCGGAATAGTCCGGCCGTCATGCCAGTTTCCCCAAACGAACTTCTCGAAGCCCTCAATTTCCGCTACGCCACCAAAGCGTTCGACCCCGGAAAAAAGATCCCTGATGAAACTTGGCGGGCGATCGAGACTTCGCTGGCCCTGACACCGTCCTCCTTCGGGCTCCAGCCGTGGAAGTTCTTTGTCATCGATTCCGCGGGAATTCGCGAGAAATTGAAGGCGGCCTCATGGGGCCAAGACCAAGTGACGGATGCCTCCCATCTCGTTGTGCTCACCGTCCGGACTGATCTTTCTCAGGACGATATTGATTCGTGGATCTCTCGGCTTTCCGAAGTGCAAGAAAAGGTTCCTGAGGATCTCGCGGGGTTCTCCAGCGTCATCTCTTCCTTTTCCGGAAAGATGAGTGCAATGGACAAGCAGGCATGGAACACCCGCCAAGTTTACATCGCGCTTGGCCAGCTCATGACTGCCGCCGCCCTCATGGGTATCGATACCTGCCCGCTCGAAGGCATCTCACCGTCGGACTACGACGAAGTCCTCGCTCTCAACGGAAGCGGCTACGCCACCGCCGTAGCCTGCGCTCTCGGCTATCGCTCAGCGGATGACAAATATGCCTCCGCGAAGAAAGCCCGCTTTCCTGAGGAGCGGGTGATTGCACACATTTAGGGAGCTTTTTGAAACACCGCCACACAGCGGTCCACGCTTTTGCCTGGGGCATCCGGCAGTTCTCTGGAAAACGGATGCCGCACATTTGCCAAAAGCTTCGCGCCCTTTTCGTGCAAGCTGGCTAGCAGCAGATCGTGCTCGGTATCAAAGTAGGAAGTGCAGATCAGATACCGGCCTTGCTTTATCGCGGTCAAGGCCTCGTCGAGAATACCCTCCCAGACCATTGGCTCCTGCCAGTAGTTCTGATGGCGGATGAAAATCAGATCGAACTCCGGCAAGTCTTCCATCCGGCCTATCATCGCCGCGTTTCCCTCGCGGAAATCAATTTCCCCGCCGGGTAGCTCCCAGCGCTTCCTCGCCTCAGCAATCGTATCCGTCCGCAGATCCATGCCGAGGTAAAAGCCAATTTGCGCCGGTGCCACCGCCGCCGCCAACACCCCGCTCTCATCCGCCCGCCCGCATGCCAAGTTGAGCACCGCTATTTTTCCAACCAGGCGCACCTCTGCCAGCGTGAATACCTTGTCTAACAATACCCCCAGCCTCCGGATATCTCCGTCAATGCCGTCGTATGAAAATGGAAGCCGCTGAATCATTCGCGGCGAAGCCTCGCTGAATACAGCAAGGGAATTCAACTTGATTGTTCGCACCGCATCGGAATCAGAGAAGGGAGAATATTACACTATGGAGGAATTGAAGTCGGGTTACACCCCATTTTCCAAAGGAAGACGCTGGTGTATCTAAGGTATCGTCGCTTTAAGGCTGGCTCATCAACTCAATCAAAATTCCTGAAATTATGAAACCAACCACCACCACCTTACTGCTCGCGGCAAGTCTCGTCATCGGTTCAACCCTCACCTCTTGCGTTGTGCCGACTGAGGCGTTTGGATCCACCAAATACCAGACTTACCAACCTGGATACCGGATCAACTCGTTGCCAAACGGTTACCGCAGCGAGGTGATTTCTGGAAGCACCTACTACTACAATGACGGTCACTACTATCGCCCGCAATCCGGTGGATATGTGGTGGTCGATGCCCCACGTACGAGCCGCTATTACAGCGATTATGACAGGCGCCGCTCCACATCCACCCGCAGGGATTCACGGACCGGCGACGTTCGCGCCATCTCCACCCTCTCCACCCTGCCGCGTGGGTATCGGGAAATCAATCACCGCGGCAACTCTTATTACCAATCCGGCGATCAATACTACCAGCGCCAAGGCAACGGATACATCACGGTTCGCAGCCCTTATTGAGCCAGCCTGAAAGTCCGCCGCACTGCTTTTGCCGCGGATGTAGTTACTTGCAAGCCGCCCTCTGATTTCGATCAGGGGCGGATTTTTCGTTGGGGGAAATCCGGTTGCTAAGGACACGGGCGTTTGGTGACTTGAAGCGCCGGATCGAAAATTCGCCTTGAATTTTTTGACGAGATCCATTTCTATACCTTTATGGATTTCGAGTTCGATGAAAATAAGTCGACTTCCAATGCCTAAAAGCACGGAATCGATTTCGTCTCGGCTCAGAATCTTTGGAACGACGACCGCAGGGTCATCGATGCCACAAGAAGTCAGGATGAGCCGCGGTTCGCAATCATCGCGGTGCATCAGGGGAAACTCTGGACGGCGATTTACACTCTCAGGGAAGACAGGATCAGAATCGTTTCAGCAAGGAGATCACGCCATGGCGAAGAAAAAGGATACCATCACAGCTAAGGAACTCGACCGCCGTTTCGACGAGGGCGAGGACGTTTCCGCATTCCTGGATTGGAAAACGGCAACCCGTCCCGGTCTTGAGCAACGCCGCGTGAACGTCGATCTTCCAAACTGGATGATCGATTCTCTCGAGAGTGAAGCGAAACGGGTGGGTGTCACGCGGCAGTCTATCGTCAAGGTTTGGCTTGCGGAACGGTTGAAAGAGGAAGGGGTTCTGGAGAGGCGCTAAGGGAGAGGTCGTTGAGGTGTTCTCAAAAATCCTCGAACGCGTTCCGCAGATCGCTCGCCGCTTTTTTCGCGGCGGTGGCTTGTTCCGGGACGAAGGCGAAGTCGTCTTTGGCTTCGATGTCGACGTCGGGATTGGCGAACAGGGGGCGGGTGGTTTTGTCGATGCTCTCGAGATCGGGGAGGGTGGCGTTTTCCGGGGCGGCTTTGAGCTCCTCGAACTTCCGGGCGGTGGACATGACGCGGGTTTCGTAGGAACCGATGGCGCGGTTGTAGTGATCGACCGCACTGTTGAGGGAGTTGCCGAGTTTGGCGAAGTGATCGGCGAGTTTTCCGAGGCGCTCATGCATGGTGCGACCGAGGTTGGAGATTTCCTTGGCGTTGAGAGCGAGGGCTTCCTGGCGCCAGCCGTAAGCGACGGCCTTGAGGAGGGCGATGAGTGTCGTCGGCGTGGCGAGGATAACGCCCTGGTCGACGCCCTTTTCGATCAGGCTGGGATCTGAGTGAAGGGCTGCGGAGAAGAAGGATTCGCTGGGTAGAAAGAGCACGGTGAACTCCGGGGTGTTTTCGAATTGATCCGTGTATTTTTTCGAGGAAAGCTGCTGAATGTGGGTGCGGACCTGCTGCGCGTGCTGATTTAGGAAGCGCTCGCGATCCGCGTCCTCGGTGGTTTCGAGGGCGTTGAGGTAGGCGTCCATGGGTGTCTTGGAATCGACCACGATGGTTTTTCCTCCGGGCAGTTTCACGACGAGGTCGGGGCGCAGGCGTTTGCCCTCGTCGTTGGTGGTGTTAGTCTGGAGGGTGAAATCGCAATGCTCCTGCATACCGGCGAGCTCGACGACGCGGCGGAGTTGCATTTCGCCCCATTGGCCGCGGCCGGTGGGCTGGCGGAGGGCTTTGACAAGTGATGCGGTTTCTTTCTGGAGGCCTAGCTGGCCTTCGCCGAGGGCGCGGACCTGCTCTTTAAGCTCCGAGTATGCACCTTCGCGGATTTTCTCGATCTCACCGATGCGGAGTTCAAATTTTCCGAGGGAGTCGGCGACGGGTTTGACCATTGACTCTATAGCGATTTGGCGCTTCTCGATTTCGCCTTTTGCTTCTTCAGTCTGAGAGGCGAGGGTGGATTTTGCGAGGTGTAGGAATTGTTCCGAAGCACCTTTGAGAGCGTCGGCGGAGAGGGCTTTGAAAGTGTCGGAGAGTTTGTTCTCGGCGCGTTCGAGCAGGGCTTGTTTTTCTTCGGCGGCTTTGCGTTCGGCTTCGAGGCGACTTTTCGCTTCGCCAAGCTGATTGCGATAGGTCTGGGCCTCGGTTTCGTTGCGCTCGGATTCTGCGGTAGTGTTGGCGAGACGGGCTTCGATTTCCGCGGAGCGGCGTTCCTCGGATTTGAGGCGCTCGCTTAGAGATGATTTTGCGCTGCCGGCGGCGAGATGGGTGATCAGCCAGCCGACAAAAAGCGAGGCGATGGCGGTGATGACGAGAGGGATATAGGGTTGGAGTTCCAGTGACATGATGGATTTCTACTTGCGTGCTTAGATTAGCTGGCGTTGATAATGGGTGTTGGCGCGAGTCTGCTTACCTAGGCTGGCCGCGACAACCCAAACCAGCAAAACAAACAATTTAATATTATGGCACACACACTACCAGACCTAGGCTATTCATTTGACGCGCTCGAGCCCCATATCGATGCGAAAACGATGGAAATCCACCACGACAAACATCACCAAGCCTATACGGACAAGCTCAACGGCGCGATCGAAGGCAATGCTGATCTTGAGGCAAAATCCGCAGACGCGCTCATCGCGGATCTCGCATCCGTTCCTGAAGGAATCAGAACCGCTGTTAGAAATAATGGAGGCGGTTTCGTGAATCACTCGCTTTTCTGGAAGGTCATGGCTCCGGGCGGTGCTAGCGCTCCTTCGGGCGATCTCGCCGCTGCCATTGATGCGGCTTTCGGCTCGCTTGATGCTTTTAAAGAAAAGTTCGCAGCTGCGGGCGCAGGACAGTTCGGCTCCGGCTGGGCATGGCTTTGCAAGAAATCCGATGGCACCGTCTCTGTCTGTTCCACCGCGAATCAGGATAACCCGACCATGGGCCCTGACTTCGGTGGCTGCGGCAGCACTCCGATCCTCGGACTCGATGTCTGGGAGCACGCTTACTACCTGAACTACCAGAACAAGCGTCCGGCCTACATCGACGCCTTCTGGAACGTGGTTAATTGGGACGAGGTTACGAAAAACTTCGCCTGAACATAAGCTCGAGAAATTCATGAAAGCCGCCGGAGAGATCCGGCGGCTTTTTTGTTACAAGGAGTGGCTATGAATCACGGGCGATTTCTAGCTGTGCCATTGACGGGTCGGTGGCTCGGCACTACTTTTCTCCACATGAAAGAATACACTGCGGCGATCGAGCGATGCCCGGAAACAGGCATCTCCGTCGGTTATGTTCCGGGTTTTGCGGGAGCGCATTCCCAAGGCGAGTCGTTGGACGAACTCCAAGACAACCTGCGTGAGGTGATCGAGATGCTCCTAGAGGATGGTGAACCCGATCTTCAGGCCGAGTTTATCGGAACCCGAAGCATCACCGTAGCCGCCTGACCAATGGCCAAACCACCCGTCCTGAGAACGCGTGAAACTTGTCGAATCTTGGAAAACTTGGGCTTCCTTCTCGCCCGTCAACGTGGATCTCACATGCAATATCGTCATCGGGACGGGCGCTATACAACGGTCCCGAATCATCTGGGGAGAGAGGTTTCTCCGATTCTACTTCGTCAGATTATCAAAGACATCGGCCTGCCAATCGATGAGTTTCTAAGCGCCCAATGAGTTCTGGAAAATTGATCAAAGCGGTGGTCTCGGGTGCGAGGCCTAAAACCTTGGCGGCTGGTGTGGTGCCGGTATGGGTCGGCGGGGTATTGGCATGGAAACTGACGGGAAATTTCGACTGGTGGCTGTGGACTTGCACACTCTTGGGAGCTTTGTGTGTCCAAGTGGCGACGAACTTTTTCAACGACGCGGTGGATGGGAAAAAAGGAGCGGACGGGGAGCTTCGGACAGGGCCGAAGCGCCTGACGGGTACTGGTGAGATGTCGTTCGGGCAGGTGATGGGACTTGGCGCGGTGTTTCTCGGTGGGGCGGTGTTTTTCGGAATCTTTTTGGTGATGGCGAGGGGTTGGCCAATGCTGGCGATCGGGCTGCCGGCGCTTTTTCTCGCCTATGGCTACACCGGCGGGCCGTTTCCGCTGGCATACCGGGGGATGGGGGAAATTTTCGTGATCCTGTTTTTCGGATTTGTCGCGGTGATGGGGACGGTTTTCGTGCAGACGGGCGGGTGGCCGGTCGAGGCGGTCTTGCTCGGCGGGCAGGTCGGGTTGCTTTCTGCGGTACTGATTTCGGTGAACAATTTCCGCGATCGGGATGGGGATCTGCTGGTTGGGAAAAAGACGCTCGCTGTCAGGCTGGGGCCAAAAGTGGCGGCGGGAGTGATCTGGCTGGAGATCAAGGTGGCGGCGTTTCTTGGTATCGCTTGGCTGGCGATGGGATATCCGCTTCTTGGTCTGGCAAGTATCCCGGTGTTCGCGATCGGGACGCGCATCATCTGGGGCGTGCTGACGCTATCTCCGGGTAAGGCTTTCAACCGCTTGCTCGCTCTCGGTGCGGTGGAGTTGGTGCTTTTCGCAGCCGTGTTTCACACGGTCGCGGTGATTTTCTGAAAAGGACCCGAGGTTTAGAAATCGCGACATGCTCGGCGAATTACTGGCGAAGCTCGTTTCCGTTGCAGACGTGGTTTCTAAACCACGGTTCCTCTCGCCTGCGGCGGGAGGAAAGGAACCGCGATCGCGTGCCCTCTGGGTATCAGAAATCGCGACAAGCTTGGCGAATTACTGGCGAAGCTCGTTCCCGTTGCAGACGTGGTTTCTAAACCACGGTTCCTCTTGCCTGCGGCGGGAGGAAAGGAACCGCGATCGCGTGCCCTCTGGGTATTAGAAATCGCGACAAGCTTGGCGAATTACTGGCGAAGCTCGTTCCCGTTGCAGACGTGGTTTCTAAACCACGGTTCCTCTCGCCTGCGGCGGGAGGGAAGGAACCGCGATCGCGTGCCCTCTGGGTATTAGAAATCGCGAGATGCTTGGCGAATTACTGGGGAAGCTCGCTCCCGTTGCAGGCGTGGTTTCTAAACCACGGTTCCTCTCGCCTGCGGCGGGAGGAAGGGAACCGCGATCGCGTGCCCTCTGGGTATTAGAAATCGCGACATGCTTGGCGAATTACTGGGGAAGCTCGCTCCCGTTGCAGACGTGGTTTCTAAACCACGGTTCCTTTCGCCTGCGGCGGAAGGAAAGGAACCGCGATCGCGTGCCCTCTGGGTATTAGAAATCGCGACATGCTTGGCGAATTACTGGGGAAGCTCGCTCCCGTTGCAGGCGTGGTTTCTAAACCACGGTTCCTCTCGCCTGCGGCGGGAGGAAGGGAACCGCGATCGCGTGCCCTCTGGGTATTAGAAATCGTGGATCCTTTCGAGCTGGTCTGTTTCGCGGTGTTCGCTTAGGTATCGCCCATGACTTTGGTTTTCCGGGTAGCATACTCGACAGTGGTGGGGGAATCGCTGTGGCTGGTGTATTGCGTGCGCGATGGCGAGACCGTGACCAGGGAGACAATTCCGATGGAATGGAGGGATCCGGATCATTGGGAGGTGGAGGTTTCTTCGGAAATGCCGGAGGATGCGCTTGCGGAATACAGCTACCTGCTGCGGCGGGAGGGTGAGAAGGCGCTTGAGCTGCGCGAGTGGGGTGAGCCAAGGACTTGTGCCATGGGGTTGGCAGAAAAGTCTATGTTCCTCGATGACTGGAGGTCGGCTGGAAATGATGATCGGGTCTATGAGGCTAAGGTTTTCGGTGTCGTCGAGGCTGGTGAGCGAGCGCTTGGTAAAGTTTCGAGGAGTGGAAACCACGAGTTTAATTTACACATGGCGCGTGTGCCTGAGGGTTTGGTTCCTTGCCTGATCGGAAGTATCGACGCACTCGGCGACTGGGATTACGAGAAGGCGGTGCCGATGGTTGAGGGTGCCAAGAGCCATTGGCAGGTAGGTCTGAATCTTCCGGCTGACTGGCGGACTGAATACAAATACGGGCTCTACGATCCGGCTGCGGCCAGGGTCTTGAAGATCGAGGACGGTGCCGAGAATCGCGTGCTTGATGGTCGGAAGGGAGCGGAATTCGTGAGAGTTTCAGACGAGAATTTTCGCAGGAGCGCAGAGCTGAAGTTCCGCGCGGCTGGGGTAGCTATTCCAGTGTTTGCTCTGAGAAGCGAAGTCGGCTGCGGGGTCGGCGAGTTCGCGGATCTGAAGCCGATGGCCGATTGGGCGGCGGGTGCGGGTCTGAAAATGCTCCAGATCTTGCCGGTGAACGATACGACCTCATCGCGCACTTGGACGGATAGTTATCCGTATTCCGCGATCAGCGTTTACGCGCTGCATCCGATCTACCTGCGGCTGGATGAAATGAGCTATCCGGTGGCGGATGCGGATGCGTTGCGGCGTGAAAGGGAAGTTCTGAATGCTGAGAAGCAACTTGATTACGAGGCGGTGATGTCGGTGAAATGGCGGATCACGCGGGAGGTTTTTGATAAAAACCATGATGCGATTCTCCAAAATAGGCGCTTTCTCGATTTCCTCAGGTGTAACCGCGACTGGGTCTTGGATTACGCAATCTTCTCAGTGAAGCGCGATGAGTTCGGCACAGCCGTGTTTTCCGAATGGGGTGAGTGGGCGGAATACGCTGCTAAAAAAGCCGAAGCTCTCTCAATCAGCACGGAGGTGATGTATTTCGTCTGGCTGCAATACGAGCTCGACCGACAGCTTTCGGACGCGGTCGTGCACATGCATACCGTGGGTGTCGCGTTGAAAGGCGATCTGCCGATCGGTGTGGACAGGGACTCGGTCGATGCGTGGGTGGCGCCGCACTTTTTCAAAATGAACACCCAGACGGGAGCGCCGCCGGACGCCTTCGCGGTGAAGGGCCAGAATTGGGGCTTTCCGACCTATGACTGGGACGCGATGAAGCAGGACGGCTACGCTTGGTGGCGGTCGCGTTTCAAGAAACTCAGCCGCTATTTCGATGCCTATCGCATTGACCATATTCTCGGGTTTTTCCGGATCTGGCAGATTCCCGTGGAACACATCGACGGGATCATGGGCTGGTTCGATCCGGCGCTGCCGGTGAAACTGGAGGAATTCGAGGAGCTCGGGGTGGAGTTCGATTACGACCGGTTCTGCAAACCATTCATCCGCGAGGATTTGCTCAAAGAGACGTTCAAAGACTTCGCCGACGGGGTGAGGCAGGATTTTCTCGTGGACCATGGAATGGGTTGTTACTGCCTGAAGCCGCAGTTTTCTACCCAGCGTGGAATTTTGAATTTCTTCGAAAAACTCAAACCCGGCGACTGGGCGAATCAGGATTGGCTGCGCGAGGCTCTACTGGATCTGGTTAGCGAGGTGTTGTTTTTCGAAGTCGAGGGATCGGGCGGGACCGAATTCCACCCACGGATGTCGATGCCGGACACACGCTCCTTCAAAGCGCTCGACGAGGATGTGCAATGGAAGCTTCAAGAGCTCTACCACGACTATTTCTACCTGCGCCAGGAATCCTTCTGGGAGGCGAAGGCGTATGAGAAACTGCCTGCGATGCGTGCCGCGAGCGACATGCTGCTCTGCGGCGAAGACCTCGGGATGGTGCCGGATTGCGTGCCGGGAGTGATGGCTTCGCTTGGAATGCTTTCTTTAGAAATCCAGCGTTGGCCGAAATCAGCAGGTGCCGATTTTACTTATCCCGAAAACGCTCCCTATCAAAGTGTCGTTTCGACCGGAACCCACGACATGGAGACGCTTCGTGCTTGGTGGCGGGACGACGAAAAGGTGCGGGCGAAGTTCGCTTGGGAGATGTTCGGGACCGCGTTTCCAGAGAAGGATCTCGGTGGAGAAATGGCCCGTCGCATCATTGAGCAACACATGTGGTCGCCTGCGATGTGGGCAGTGTTTCCGCTGCAGGATCTGCTGGCAATGGATGAAAAGCTGCGTAGCAACGACGTTGATGGCGAGCGGATCAACGTTCCGGCGATCACGCCTTTCTACTGGAGGTGGCGGATGGAAATGTCCGTTGCGGAGCTCGCGAAGGCTGGTGATTTTAACACCAGGCTCCGGGAGATGACGAAGGGTGCGGGCCGTGGGTAAGAAAGTCCAAGGCGTTGCTTGACCCAGCGACGGGTTGGAGGCTAGAACCACGCGGTTTTTGCCAGAGACACCTTATGAACATTCACGAATACCAAGCCAAGGAGCTGTTTGACCGATTCCAAGTCCCAAGCCCGCAAGGGAGAGTGGCCGCAAGCCCAGAGGAAGCATCCGCTGCCGCGAAGGAATTCGCTGGCGCGAAGCTTGTCATCAAGGCGCAAGTCCACGCAGGTGGCCGCGGAAAAGGCCATTTCAAAAATGGTTTCCAAGGCGGAGTTCACCTGATCGATAGCCCGGAGCAAGCGGCTGAGTTCGCAGGGAAAATGCTCAACGAGACCCTCGTCACGGTGCAGACCGGCGATGCGGGTCGCGTCGTCCGCAAGGTGATGATCGCGGAAGCAGTGGACATCACTCACGAATACTATCTTGCGATCCTCATGGACCGCGACACCTGCGCGCCGGTGATTGTCGCCTCTACAGAAGGCGGAATGAGCATCGAGGATGTCGCCCACGACACTCCTGAGAAAATTTTCCGTCAGGTAATCCACCCACTCCTAGGCCTACAGGCATACGAAATCCGCAAGATTATCGCCGAGCTAGGCCTTTCCGGAGACGTCGCCAAGCAGTTCGGAAAAACCCTCAAGAATCTCTACAAGCTCTTCATCGATTGCGATTGCTCAATGCTTGAGATCAACCCGCTGGTCACAACTCCCGACGGCCGCGTGCTCGCTCTCGATGCGAAATTCGGTTTTGACGACAACGCACTCTACCGCCACCCGGACATCGTCGCGATGCGCGACAAGGAGGAGGAAGACCCACGTGAGGTCGCCGCTTCTGAATACGATCTCAACTACATCGGCCTCGACGGAAACATCGCCTGCCTAGTTAACGGCGCCGGCCTCGCGATGGCCACGATGGATATCATCAAGCACTACGGCGGCGAACCGGCAAACTTCCTCGACGTAGGCGGCGGCGCATCCAAAGAGCAGGTCACGGCGGCTTTCAAAATCATCCTCGGTGATCCGAACGTGAAAGGCATCTTGATCAATATCTTCGGCGGTATCATGGACTGCAACGTCATCGCCGAGGGTGTGATCGCTGCCGCCAAGGAAACCGGCCTGCCTATCCCGCTCGTCGTCCGCCTCGAAGGTAACAACGTCGAGGCTGGTAAAGCCACGCTCGCCGCATCCGGCCTGGACATCGTAACCGCTGATGACATGGCAGACGGAGCACAAAAAATTGTGAAGGCGGTTGGCTGAAACCTGAACGAAAATTTTTAACGAACTACTCTTATGGCAATTCTCATTGACGAAAACACCAAAGTCCTCGTGCAGGGCATCACCGGCAGCTTCGGCGGAAAGCACGCACAGCTCTCGCTCGACTACGGCACCAAACTCGTCGCCGGCGTGACTCCGGGCAAAGGCGGACAGAAATTTTCCGATACCGTGCCGATTTTCGATACGGTTTCCCAAGCGGTGAATGAAACGGGTGCCACCGCCTCCGCGATTTTCGTTCCGCCACCGTTTGCGGCGGATGCGATCCTCGAAGCGATGGACGCCGGCGTGGAACTCATCGTGTGCATCACAGAAGGCATTCCTGTTATGGACATGATGCGGGTGAAAGAAGCTCTCAAAGGCTCGAAATCACGTTTGGTCGGCCCGAACTGCCCGGGTATCGTGACTCCGGGTCTTGGTGAAAAAAGCCACGGTGGCTGCCGCATCGGTATCGCTCCGGGTTACATCCACAAGCGCGGCAACGTTGGAGTCGTTTCCCGCTCCGGAACGCTCACCTACGAAGCGGTGTTCCAGCTCACGCAAATGGGCTATGGCCAAAGCACCTGCGTCGGCATCGGCGGCGACCCGATCAACGGCACCAACCACCTCGACGTGCTGAAAATGTTCAACGACGACGACGAAACCGAAGCCATCATCATGATCGGTGAAATTGGTGGCAACGCGGAAGCAGAAGCCGCTCGCTGGGCGAAGGACAACTGCAAGAAGCCAATCGCCGGATTCATCGCCGGTGCGACCGCGCCCCCGGGCCGCCGCATGGGCCATGCTGGAGCTATCGTCGGTGGAGAAGACGATACTGCGGAAGCGAAGAAAAAGATTCTCGCCGAGTGCGGCATCGCCGTTTCCGAAACGCCAAGTGATATGGCTAAAACGCTAATGGAAGTTTGGGGGAAATAGGGAAAGGAGCCGGGATCGCGTGCCCTCTGGGTATTCGAAAGCGCGACCTGCTCGGCGAAATATCGGTGAAGCTCGTTCCCATTGCAGACGCGGTTTCTAAACCACGGTTCCTCTCGCCTACTTACCTATCCCACGGAAGATAGAGCAAGCACTCATCGTCCCCGAGCCTGGCCTTCGCAGGATTCCGGGAAATGTAGCGCCGTATTTTCCAAAAGTGTTCTTCGCTACGAACCAAAGTGTCCCAATACCTTTTGTGCCAGAGTCCCCCGGAACGACCGAGAGCTTCGTTGATCTGCCTAGAGGAATATCGCTTCCAGGAATGTATGATTTTCTCCAGTGGAAAACCTGGCACAAGTCGTATAAGAACATGCACGTGGTTCGGCATGATGACGAAGCTATCGATTAGGTATCGTTCGGAATCGAAATGCAGGATTGAGCGGGCAACGAGAGATGAGCACCTGAGATATCTCAGGACGCATTCACCCATGCCTTGATCCATCCAGTCCTCCAGTTGTACGAAGAAATGGCTGTGGAATTCCTGTTCGGTGTCATCGTCCCATGGTTTTGGGCGATGATTTATCCATTGCTCACGATCGTCCTTCCACTTTTCTAACAGGCCAATCGGCACAGAATCCGCTATCCGCCATGTGATAAAAACCCAAGCCGAATCCTGCTGCCAATGCGGGAGATGGTTCAGGTGCTTCTTGATGGGTCGTTCTGGACTGTAGAACATCGTTTCTTTTACCCCGAAGGGAAAGGAACCGCGATTTAGAAATCGCGACATGCTCGGCGAATTACCGGTGAAGCCCGCTCCCATTGCAGACGCGGTTTCTAAACCACGGTTCCTTTCGCCTGCGGCGGGAGGAGAGGAACCGCGATTTAGAAATCGCGATATGCTCGGCGAATTACTGGTGAAGCCCGCTCCCATTGCAGACGTGGTTTCTAAACCACGGTTCCTTTCGCCTGCGGCGGGAGGAGAGGAACCGCGATTTAGAAATCGCGACATGCTCGGCGAATTACCGGTGAAGCCCACTCCCGTTGCAGACGTGGTTTCTAAACCACGGTTCCTTTCGCCTGCGGCGGGAGGAAGGGAACCGCGATCGCGTGCCCTCTGGGTATTAGAAATCGCGACATGCTCGGCGAATTACCGGTGAAGCTTGTTCCCGTTGCAGACGTGGTTTCTAAACCACGGTTCCTTTCGCCTGCGGCGGGAGGAAGGGAACCGCGATCGCGTGCCCTCTGGGTATTCGACATCGCGACAAGCTCGGCGAAATACCGGTGAAGCTCATTCCCGTTGCAGACGTGGTTTCTAAACCACGGTTCCTCTCGTCTCAATGACTCGCGTGATGGATTGCGAGGAGTTTGATCAGAAGGTCCTCGATGAACTCCAGCGGGATCTGGTTCGGGCCATCGGATAGGGCGTTGGCGGGGTCGGAGTGGACTTCCATGAACAGCCCTTCAAGGCCGGTTGCGACAGCGGCGCGGGCGAGGACTGGGGCAAGTTCGCCGTCGCCGCCAGTCGCTCCACCAAGGCCGCCGGGACGCTGGACAGAATGGGTGGCATCGAAAATAACCGGGATGCCTTCTTTGCGCATGATGTAGAGCGAACGCATATCGACTACTAGGTTGTTGTAGCCGAAAGTCGTTCCACGCTCGGTGATGAGAAAACGGTCGCAGCCGAAGGAGCGCATTTTGTTGGCGATATTGACCGTATCAAGTGGGGCGAGGAACTGGCCCTTTTTCACGTTCACAGCGCGGCCGGTTTTAGCGGCGGCTTCGAGAAGATCGGTCTGACGGCAGAGAAAAGCCGGGATCTGGAGGAGGTCAATATGCTCCGCGGCGATTTCGGCTTGTTCGGCGGTGTGGATGTCAGTGGTGACTGGGACTTTGAGCTCTTTGGAAATTTCACCCAGAATACGGCAGCCTTCGTCGATGCCGGGGCCGCGGAATGATCCGACCGAAGTGCGGTTCGCTTTGTCGAAGGAGGCTTTGAAAATAAAGGGGATCCCCGTGCGGTCGGCGATTTCTTTAAGCGAGCGAGCCATTTCCCAGGCGAAGTCTTCGGATTCCAGCGCGCAGGGACCGAGGATGAAAAATGGAACCGGGCCGCCGACGGGAACGTTGGAGATTTGGAAGGGAGTGAAGGTTTTCATGGATCAGGCTTCGGAATTGTCTAGAGCGATTTTATAGAGAGAGATGAGATTTTTGAGAGCAGAATCGATGAGTTTAGTTTCGATCTCGGTGAGGTTTCCGGTGGTCTTGTTCTTCAGCATGGAAAGTGAGTCGATCACGGATTTCGCGGCGCGGAGGTTTACCGATTTCTCACCCGAGGCAGGATTCGGGATCTGTCCGAGAAACAGGCCGGCGTTCTGGGCTTGGAGCAGGATGAAATCGTTGAAGCGGGGATCGGCTTCGGTAGGACTTGTCATAGGTAGAGGATTGATTCCAAACAAGCCGGAAGCAAGTGCTGAAAATCGAGGCAGTCTCACAGATAAAGCATTTTAAGGAAGGGTTCGCGAAATTAAGCTAGGTGAAATAACTGAGATCGGCGGCTCACACTCGTTTAAGCTAGTCACCACTCGCCGCTATCACCCCGGAACTCACCGCTTCGAACTGCTAATCAACGGAAAATCATATCGATCTTTGGATTTTGAGCTGAATTTTTGCGGCGGTTTTTTCTAAGCCTGAAAATGGAATGCTTGACGGGCTTTGTAATGGATTCCTACCCTAGGCGGGTGAAGGAATCGTGGTGATTTCCTCACAACAGACTAATCCTAAGAAAACAGCACCCGTGGACCTCCAAGAAATCCGACGCATCGTGGAATTGATGAACGAGCATGGGCTCACCCATTTCGACCTATCCAAAAAGGATTTTCATCTAAAACTCAAGAAGGGTCCGGATATGGAAGAGCTCAGTAATTTGTTCGCGAGCATGCCTTCGGCACCTGCCGCCCAGTCCGCACCGGTCCAGCAGTTCTCGGCACCTGCAGCTTCGTCCGACGCACCGACGGCAGTGGAAGGAGCTGAAATCACCTCGCCGATGGTTGGAACTCTTTACTGCAAGCCTGCTCCGGACTCTCCCAATTTCGTCGATGTCGGCTCAAGCGTTTCTGAAGGACAGACGCTTTGCATCATCGAAGCGATGAAGGTGATGAACGAGATCAAGGCCGAGCGGTCCGGGACAATCTGTGCTGTGGTTGTCGAAGATGGGAATCCGGTGCAATACGGAGACGTTCTTTTTCGCATTAAGTAAATTCCAGCTCCAATCGAAATGTTCAAAAGAGTTCTGGTAGCCAATCGCGGCGAGATCGCGCTGAGAATTATCCGTTCATGCCGCGAGCTTGGCGTCGAGTCGGTCGCGGTTTATTCCGAGGCGGATGTCGATTCCATGCACGTTCAGCTTGCTGACGAAGCGGTGTGCATAGGCCCTGGCCCGAGTAAGGACAGCTACCTGAAGCCCGATCGTATCATCGCCGCAGCAGAAATCACCGCGGCCGATGCGATCCATCCGGGTTATGGATTCCTTTCTGAGAACGCCCGCTTCGCGGACATTTGTCAGTCTTCGGGAATTACCTTCATCGGGCCCTCGGCGGATATTATCAGGATGATGGGTGACAAGGCGACCGCCCGCGCGACCGCTCTCGCCCATGGTGTCCCGATCACCCCGGGTTCCGACATCATGGCCGATGCCGCCGCGGCTCTCAAAAAGGCTTTGGAGATCGGCCTGCCGGTGATGATCAAAGCCACCGCGGGTGGTGGCGGACGCGGTATGAGGCCGTGTTTCAAAGAGGAAGAATTCAACTCGCTTTTCCTAGCCGCTTCCAACGAGGCCCTAGCATGTTTTGGAAACGGCGATTGTTATCTGGAGAAGTTGGTGCTCAACCCGCACCATATCGAGTTCCAGATCATCGCGGATTCCCACGGCCATTTTATCCATCTCGGCGAGCGCGATTGCTCAATGCAACGCCGCAACCAGAAGATCATCGAGGAATGTCCTTCGCCACTGATTTCCCCAGAGATGCGTGAAAAAATGGGCGATGCTTCGGTCGCGCTCATCAAGGCGATCAATTACCAGAACGCTGGCACCATCGAATATCTTGTCGATGAGGCGGGCGAAAATTTCTACTTCATGGAAATGAATACCCGGATCCAGGTCGAGCATCCGGTGACCGAGGAGGTCATGGGCTGCGAATTGATCAAGGAACAGATCCGCGTCGCCGCCGGTGAATCACTTTCCCGCCACGTCCTCGAGGCCAGCCCGCGCGGCCATTCGATCGAGTGCCGGATCAACGCGGAGGATCCTTACAACAAATTCATGCCCAGCCCGGGAACGATCTCGCTATGGTATGCGCCGGGTGGAAAAGGGGTTCGCGTCGATACCCACGTTTATTCCGGCTATTCAGTTCCGCCGTATTACGATTCGATGATCGCGAAACTGATCGTCACCGGGGCGACCCGTGAGATCGCCATCGCCCGGATGAAACGCGCCCTCGGCGAGTTCATGATTCAGGGCATCAAGACGACCATCCCCTTCCAGCAGGAGATCCTCAACCACCCGGATTTCGTTTCCGGAAACTACGATATCGGTTGGGTCGGTCGTTTCCTTGAGGAAAAAGGCCTGTGACAGGGAGCGTGGGCATCTTGCCCACAGTCGTAAAAGATCCGCGCAAAAGCAAGAATGCCAACTTCCGTCCAACGCCGCGCCGCACTCGCCCACGCCTACCTCTACGGCATCGTGGACTTCGGATACGTCTCCCGGGAAAAGGTCGGGCAGGTCACTCGCGATCTCCTGGCAGGTGGTGCGGATGTCATTCAGCTCCGTGCAAAAGGCGTCGCTGAAAAGGTCGTTTCATCTGCCGCGAAGGAAATAATTCCAATCTGCAAGGCGGCCGGGATTCCTTTTGTCCTGAACGATTATCCCGCGATGGCGGTCGAGCTTGGGGCGGATGCGGTGCACATCGGCCAAGACGACGGCGATATCGCCGGAGTCAGGAAAATGATTGGCGAAGAAATGCTTATCGGCCGATCGACGCATTCGCTTTCGCAGGCGAAGCAGGCACTTGAAGACGGGGCCGACTACATCGGCTTCGGCCCTCTTTTTCCGACCCCTACGAAAGCAGGCCGCCCTGCAATCGGCCTGGAAGAAGTTTCCATGATGGAGGAGTTGGTTGGAAAACATCTCCCCGCTTTCTGCATCGGTGGGATCAAGCCGGAGAATCTTGGAGAAGTGCTTTCTTCGGGAGCGCGGAGGTGCGTGATCGTTTCCCACCTGCTGCTCGCGGACAACATCGCGTCAGCAACCGCAGCCCTGAAAACCAGGCTCTGAACAAGGAGGGGCTGCATTCTGCTGCCCAGTGCGTTGGTAAATAGCTAGGCTTGCTGGTCAGTGGAACGCAGTCCCTCCTTGTTGTGGCGAAAAGGTTGCCCGTTTGCCCGCAGAGTATTAACCTCCATGCTGACAGTTTAGAAACAACGCCTTTTCCCCATGCCACACACTCTTAAAGACCGCATCGGCTTCACCGCCCAAGGTCCGGTGACCTCTTCCTCTGATGAAGAAAACCGCCTCCGCGAATTCGTAAATCTCAAGCTCGCCGCCCGCGGCTATCCGATCGTTGGGAAAGAAGAGGACTACCCGTTCCTTGACCTAGGGAAATCCCTGATCGCTAATTTTCAGGAAAAATCCCGTCTGCTTTCCGACTACCTCTGCCCGGCGGACGCATCTGTCGATGCCTTCCTCCGCGCCTATCTCGGTGAGGAAATCGTGAACGAAGTTTTCCCAGACAGTCAGCACCTCCTCCCGGCAGGAGCGCTGATCACTGAGCGCCACGGAATTTCACGGATGCTTTCGCTGCCTCCCGACAAGGACGAGTTCAAGTCCTCGATCCTCAGCTCCTACCGGGTCAACCAAGGTGTCTGCCACAATCCAGCATCCGACCGACGCACGACCGAAGGCGTTTTCCACGTCGCTGATGGTGGTTTGCCCGTTCCTGCGGACAAGAAGGAAGTGCCGAAAGCCGTTTTCGCCCGTCTCCTCCGGGCTGCGCTCAACCCGCCCGGCGAGATCATGACCCTGCCATTCACCGGCACCAGCGAGACTCCCGCGCAGGTTTTCGTCTCCCTTCTGCTCCGCCCGATCGTCACGCCGGAAGTGCCCGGCTATTCCCCGGAGAAGTCGATGGAAATACGCTTCTTCGCCCCGGGAAACCTCGTCTCCAATCTCGATTTCGTGGAAAGTATTTTCGGCAACGCCGGCGATCCCTACCTCCCGGATAACGATGCCCGCCTCGATACCGAGCATTGGTCCGGCCACAGCGGTTGCGTGATCCTCGCTCCGCATCTTGTCTCACTCACGAAAAAGGAACTAGGCCTCCCGAACTCCGCCGACGCCACCGAACGTCAGAAAAAGGACGCCATGTGCTGGTCTTCGCCGGACGAAAAATACAACGACGGCGGGGCCTTTAAAATCACCTGTCGCGACAGGCGCGGCGTGATCGTCACACTCATCGCGGACAATTACTACGGTTACTGTAAGAAGGAGGTGAAAACACAGCTCTCCTACGCTGCGAACCTTTTTGGAAATGCCGAAGAAGAGCACGCGGGTGGCGTGATCGCGTTCCCATCTTTCGACCTCGGCGAGGATTTCTCACTGAGCGAATATTCCAGCCCGGTTGACCACCGCTTCATCGGCGTGATCGAACGCTATGGAAATCTTTTCCATCTCCAGCCCGAGGGCTACGGGATCGACAAACAGTATCCGAACATCCTCTACGTCCCCCAGAACGTGCACATCGATCTCCACAAGCAGGCGGTCAAGTGGACGAATGATGACGGCCAGCAGAAAATCTCGCTGCAACCGGGGATCACTTACGTGCTTCCTTCCGGCTACAAGGTCGAGATGGTCAAGCCTTCTGCCGGCCAGCGTTGGCGCCTGATCGGAACGAATGCGGAGGGAACGTTCTGCCACAAGCCCTGCACGGTTTCAGGCGGTGGAAAATCGGAAATCTCCAAGAGCCTTTCCGATGCGATGATCTCCGGTCCCGTGCTTGTGGATGATTTACAGAAAGACCTCGAAGCTGCCGAGAATGTCATAAACTATGACTTCTCAAGTAGATATGAGGCGCGTCACAATCCTGATAAACCGGGTCGTCCGCTTTTGAGTGAAGATCGTTCTCTCGGCTCTGTGCTCCGCCTGCTCACGCCGAATCCCGGCTACACCGCTAAATACAACGTATGGCTGGAAAGTATCGACCGCTCGGTGCGCGATCTTGTTTTTATCATCAAGCGTTTTCATAAATCCGATTGGGGTGCTGATTGGAAGAGCCGCTTCACCGTTGATCTCATCAACGGGATGCCCGGCCACGAGCTTTCCTACCGCCGCGGCCGCTTGGTCTCACAATACCTCAGGGTCGGGTTCACGGAGGATGGCACTTGGCGCACTTTCGGTATCCGCAAGGATTTTGCTCCAGCCAAAAAAATCCAAACCGAAGACGACATCAGCGCATCCATGGTGGTGCCGAAAGATGCGGTTTCCGGGCTGCATCCGGATCTGAAAAATCCTTCTGTGAAGTTTATCAAAAACTGCGAATACCGCCTCTTCCAGCGCCCGGACGATGCGGTTCTCCGGGGCTACGATAAAAAGACCGAGAGTGATTTTTCCCAAACCGGCACCTTCTTTTCCAATTACGAACCGATCCCGCGCGAAGATGCTGCGGCGATGGTTAAAGATGCAATCCGCTTCGAGCAGTTCACCAAGCCGATGCGGAAGATGCTCCGCGAGTTCGTCCCCAAGCAGAATCCGGATTACGTTATCAGCTCCCACCAGCCGCGCATTGTCGATGGCAAGCCGACCAAGAACCCGCGCTATCTCCAGAACCGCCCGGACCTTGAAGACCCGCGTTCCGGTTATCTCGCGGAGCTCGGTGCCCGTTTTATCCGCCGCCTGCCTCTCGATGCACCAGTTCCAATGCCGGTGAACTCCGTGCTTGCAGGCCGCCGCAACAACCCACCGGACGAAGCCGCAGGCATCCGCGCCCTCGCGGTTTACAATCCCATCCACTATCAGGAGCTGCCCGAGTTGTTCATGGATTTCATCGCTTCCCTCACCGGGAAAAGCCCCTCCACCACCGGCGCTGGCAGTGAAGGCGCACTGACGAAAGGACCTTTTAACGCGATCCTTCCGATCCACGACGTGAATGCCGCCCTTGTTTCATACTTACTGACTGGCTACTCCGGATTTACCTCGGCCGCCGGTCATATCGGCAGGAAATACCGGGTCGATCATGATATTTCCCTACTCGTCCCCGAGGTCTGGTCGCGTATGTTCATCGATGAGCGCGATCCCGCCTACCTCATCGAAAACGGTTTCCTTGAAAAAATCGAAGACTTCAAGCACGTCGGGAAAAATATCGAAGCCAGCCGCCTCGGATACCGCATCACCGCCAAGTTCGTCGCAACGTTCTTCGGGCGGATGTTCACTGCGCCGGACAGCGTTTTCACCGAGGAAATGCTCAGGCCGGAAATGCAGTCGATGGATGATTTTATCGACGGCATCGACAATATCACCAGCACCCAACGTAGGGTTGCGCTAAACTATTTCGAGGACGGCAGCATCGATGCGGCATGCCCACCGCTCGAAGCCCTAATACACATCATGGCTCACGGCAATTACGAAGGGAAGCCCCTCACCGATCCTTCCATCCGTGTGCTCTTCACACGCGAGGCACTGCTCCAATCCGATTGGTATGGCGCCCGCCTCGACGCGAAAGCCAAGGTCGACGAGTCCCTCTGGAAACGCCACATCGCATACCTCGCGGATTTCCTTAAAAAGCCCAGCTACCAGGGCGAGCTGGACCGGCTTAAAATTTCGGAGCGCCTCGAGAAATCAAAAGCGCAGCTCGCAAAAATCCAAAACCCCGCCTACCACAAAAGCCTCACCGGTACCATCGGAGCCGACCCCGAACTCGTCCAATAATGATCCAACTCAAACAAAACCAGCTTTGGAAACAGGGCGACCGCTACATCCGCATCGTCATCTGGGAGCGCCTCGCGATCCAATACAAGGAAACCGACAGCCCAGATGCCGCCGAAGGCACCGTCCACGACGTTTCCAAAAAGGAATTCTGTAAGCTCATCAAAGGCGCGGAGCTGATCAGCGAATAACGGAGTATAGACTTTATTCCGCAGCCCTCCAATCTACCAACCGAGAAAATCAAAGCTCCGCCGCCCGCGTGGCGACCAGAGGGATAAGTGTTTCCATTTCCGGACCCGGCTGAATCCCTTTCGGGCGAACCAGCAGGGGCTCCGAATGGAAATTCGGCGAAGGTAAAGGGATCATCCTGCGGCAGTATTGTTCAAAACCGTAGAGTCACGAACTTAGGAGGCAGGTGAGATTATCCGAAACCGCTGGCCGGTGCCATTCGTGCGACATGATGAAAACGAACATCTAGAAATTTACCACCCGCAGATCCACCGAGCGTGGTCGAGCGAACCACAGATGGCTGGATATCTATCACAGCCTCAGCCTCGCCTTGATCAAATCGTCAGCTGGGTTACGATATTCGCTATCGTTCGTTTCGATAAGAAACGTTCGTGAACTCAGTATGAAACTTTCGTAAACTCAGTATATTTCTCACGCGTGCTCAGATCTACCATACATATCCTCCTCTTGGCCACTCCCCTGGCAGCAGCGGTTGATTTTTCCCGCGACGTGCAGCCCATCCTAAACAAGAACTGCATCGCCTGCCACGGCGGCGTGAAGAAGGCGGGCGATGTCTCATTTATATTCCGCGACCAAGTTTTAGGCAAAGGCGAGTCCGGAAGTATCGTCGTGGTTCCGGGTGATCCCAAAGGCTCCGAAATGATCTCCCGCATCACATCGGACGATCTCGATGATCTGATGCCTCAGCCCGAACACGGCCCGCGCCTCAGCGATGCCGATATCGACACCCTCCGCCAATGGATCTCCGAGGGTGCGGTGTGGGGTGAGCATTGGTCTTTTGTTGCACCGGAGCGGCACGAACCGCCCACCGTCAAAAACACCTCATGGGCGGCCAACAAGATTGATCGTTTCATCCTTGCTAGCTTGGAGAACGAAGGGCTTGAACCCTCGCCTCAGGCAGACCCGGCTGCATGGCTGCGCAGGGCATCGCTCGATCTGATCGGCCTCCCTCCCACCATCGCCGAGCTCGACGCCTTCGAGGCGGCCGCGAAAAAAGATTTTCTCGAAGCCATCGAAAAAGAAACCGAACGCCTTCTCGCCTCACCCCACTTCGGCGAGCGTTGGGCCTCTGTCTGGATGGATCTAGCGCGCTATGCCGATTCCGAAGGCCTCGGCAACGACAGCAACCGCGATGTTTGGAAATACCGCGATTGGATTATCAAAGCGTTCAATGACAACCTCCCATACGACCAGTTCATCATCGACCAACTCGCTGGCGACCTCGTCCCGGACTCCACGTTGGACCAGAAACTCGCCACTACCTTCCACCGCCTGACCCAGGCAAACAGCGAGGGCGGAACCGACGACGAGGAATTCCGCCTGCTCGCCGCGATGGACCGCAGCGTCACCACTTGGGAGGTGTTCCAAGGGCTTTCCATGAGCTGCGTGCAGTGCCACAGCCACCCCTATGATCCCATCAAGCACGAGGAGTATTACACCAGCCTCAGCTTCTTCAATAACGCCCGCGATTCCGACGCCGCAGGCAATGCGCCGATGCTTCCCGTCCCGCTCGATCTCGCGGATTATCCGAAGGCGAACGAGCTGATTGAAAAAATCACCGACTTGGAGCAATCCATTTACGACAAGTGGGCTGCCCTCGATTCGAAAATCACATGGAACCCTGTCACCCAGCTCAACGCATCATCCCCGACTGCGAAAATGAGTATCGTGGATAAAGACGGTTTCGCGGAGTTCCGCGCGACCGATAATGCGAAATCGGGATCGATCTACACTCTGGACGCCACGCCTCCCGCCAAGCTCGAGTCCCTTTCCGCCTTCCGCCTGACCTACCTTCCCAAGGACGAGAAAAAGGCCCTCACCGACGCCGAGTGGGGCGCATCTCTCAACCACATCAAGGCGGAGAAAATCAGCGCAGATGGCAAGGCCGATCCGCTCAAGCTTATTGATGTCATCGCCGATGAGGCGCATCCGCTGCGCGATCCGTTAGGTTCCCTGAGAGGCGGTGACGGATGGGGAACCCATTACAAATTCTTCCGGCCACGCCACGCCACCTTCGTCTTGGAGAAGCCCACCGGCCTCACCGCTGGTGAAACCATCCGCCTGACTCTGAAAAACGGCGGAATCTACATGGCATCCTTTCCCATGGTAGCGAAACGTGGCCGTATCGCTTTAAGCGCCGATCCCGCGTGGATTACGATGCAATCCGATCCGGGAATGGTCTCCACCCGCCGTGAACTCCAGCAAACCGAATCCGAGTTATCGGGAATCCCGAACATCAGAATCCCGATCATCACCGAGCGCGATCCCGAGCAGTCCCGCGTCACCAGCTTCTTCAACCGTGGAAACTGGCTCGACAAAGGCGATGTCATCACCGCTTCCGATACGCCGCATGTCTTCCCGCCGCTGAAGGCGGAAACCAAAAAACCGACTCGCCTCGACCTCGCGAAATGGATCGCTTCCCCGAAAAATCCGCTCACCGCACGTGTCGCGGTCAACCGCTTCTGGCTTGAGCTTTTCGGAGTCGGCATCGTCCCGACCCCCGAAGATTTCGGCTCAGCTGGCGAGAAACCCACCCATCCGGAATTGCTTGATACGCTCGCCGTCGAGTTCGCGACCGACATGGATTGGAATGTCAAGGAGCTGCTTCGCCAAATGGTCACTAGTGCGACCTATCGCCAAGCCAGCGTCGTTAGCCCGGGACTCTATGCGAAGGATGCCGATAACCGCCTGCTCGCCCGCGGCCCCCGCCAACGCCTCACTGGTGAAATGGCACGCGACGCGGCTCTCACCGCCTCCGGTCTTCTCCATCCTGAGATTTACGGCAAACCCACCTATCCACCTCTCCCACCCGGTGTTTGGACGCCCTTTGTTGACGCTGGACGATGGAAAACTCCAGAACCCGGGGATCCGCAGCGTTACCGCAGGTCCGCTTACGTCTACTGGAAACGTAGCATTCCGTATCCTACTTTCTCAACCTTTGATGCCCCTTCCCGGGAAATGTGCAACAAACGCCGCATGCCGTCAAACACACCGGTCCAAGCACTCGCTGTGATGAATGATCCAGCTTTCCACGAATGCGCACAGGGCCTTGGCCGCCGCATGAAATACGAAGCTGAGGGAACGCTTCAGGACAAAATCTCCCTCGGATACCGAGCCACCACTTCCCAAAAAATCACTCCAGAACGCCTCACGGAACTCACCAATCTCTTCGAAGATCTAGAACAAACCTACAAGGCCGATCCCAGCCTGATGGAAGACATGGCAGGGACTCCAGATGGCGCCGCATTTACCGTAGTCGCTTCCGTCCTCCTCAACCTCGACGAAGCCATCACCCGCTGATGAAAAATCTCAAATCTCAAATCTCAAATCTTAATCCCATGGCTCGAACCGAGTATCTTAACACTGATCACTGACCACTCGGCACTAGCAACTTCTACCCATGAACATCTTCCAGAAAGCACAAGCTGAGAGTCTCCAGCACACCACCCGCCGTGAGTTCTTGCGCGATTGCACCACTGGTCTTGGTGGCATGTGGCTGGCGTCCCAAGGCATGGCCAGCGCCGCTGGCCCGGTGAAGATCACCCACGATCCATCGAGTCCCCTTGCTCCCCAATCCCCTTCCTTCGCGCCGAAAGCCAAACGCGTCATCTACCTCCACATGGTCGGCGCGCCGAGCCAGCTCGAGCTTTTCGACTACAAGCCCATCCTCAAGAAATACGATGGCAAGGATTGCCCGCAGGAATACCTCGAGGGCCAGCGCTTCGCCTTCATTCAGGGGGTTCCGAAAATGCTCGGCCCGCAGTTTGAATTCTCGCAGCACGGAAAATCCGGCATCTGGATGTCGGATCGCCTTCCGCATCTGGCCAAGCACGCCGACAAGATGTGCGTCATCAAAACGATGCAGAGCGATCAGTTCAACCACGGCCCGGCCCAACTCCTCGTGCAAACAGGCAGTCCCAATCTCGGTCACGCATCGATGGGTTCTTGGGTCACGTGGGGACTCGGCACAGAAAATCAGAATCTTCCCGGTTTCATGGTGCTGATTTCCGGCGGTCGCCTGCCGCGCGTTGGATCGTCCCTGTGGGGCAGCGGATATCTCCCGTCCGTTTACCAAGGAGTCCAATGCCGTTCCTCCGGCGACCCAATTCTCAATTCGGCGAACCCCGCAGGCATCTCTTCCGGGATCCGCCGCAAAGCCCTCGACTCCCTGAAAAACCTCAACGAGCGCACTTTCCACGAAATCGGCGATCCTGAGACGGTCACCCGCATCGCCCAATATGAGATGGCGTATCGGATGCAGACATCGGTCCCGGAAACCATGTCCATCGACGCCGAGCCCGCCCACATTCACGAATTGTATGGCACCAGCCCCGGCAAGGAATCCTTCGCCAACAACTGCCTGCTTGCCCGCCGCCTCGCGGAAAAAGGCGTGCGTTTCATCCAGCTTTACGACTGGGGCTGGGACTCCCACGGCTCTAACAAAAGTGAGTCCATCACCGGCGGCTTCAAGGGCAAATGCGAATCCATCGACAAACCGATTTCCGCCCTGCTCACCGATCTCGAACAGCGCGGAATGTTAGAGGACACGCTGGTCGTCTGGGGCGGAGAATTCGGTCGCACCTCCATGCAGGAGAACCGCGGCGGTGGCACTACAAACGAATTTATCGGGCGCGACCACAACCCCAACGCTTTCACAATCTGGATGGCAGGCGGCGGCGTGAAACCCGGAATGTCTTACGGCGAAACCGACGACATGGGCTATCAGATCGCCAAAGATCCCGTCCATGTCCGCGACCTGCATGCCACCATGCTCAAGCTTTTCGGCTTCGATGCGAAACGCCTTTCATACCATTTCCAAGGCCTCGACCAAAAGCTCATCGGCGTGAAGAAAGCGAAAGTCATCGAAGACATCCTCGCGTAGCGGATCCATAAAATATGGAGAAGGGTGTTTCCCAACCCCTTTGCGGAGGACTGGTGAGGTAGCTCGGTTTGCGGCTCTGCAAGCTGAAGGGTTTGCAAATCCCTTTTCCGTATTCAGAGAGGAACAAGTTAGGAAAAATCCAACTTCCAGTTTTATCTCCCCCGCGCTATCATCCGCTCATGCAAACCATCGACGAGCAAATCCGCCAGCAGGCAGCGGAATGCCATGCCCGGAAGATCCAACAGGCGAACACGATGGCGGACAGGGAACTCTTCTTCGCAGGAGCCGAACTTTTCGATTATGCGTGCCGGATCAGTCTTGCCGGGCTCCGCAACGATCACCCGGAACTTGCCGAGAGCGAAATCCAAGAGAAACTCCGTGGTTTTCTAAACCTTGTTGCCTGAACTCAGTGATGAATTCTATTGAAGCAGTCGAGTCTTTCACACGTTTTCTCAACAATGCAGAGATCCCTTACATGGTCGTCGGGTCTTTCTCTTCGAACTACCATGGCATACCTCGCTCCACCAAGGATGCGGATGTCGTAATGCAGTTCGATGCGGTCGCATGGCGCCAGCTATCGTCAAATCTCCCCGCAGGTCTAACCCTCGATCCCCAAGGCGGGTTTGAAATGGTGACTGCGACCAGGAAGGAAATTGTCAGAGTAGACGGCACACTTTTTGATATTGAGGTATTTCATCTTAGCGAAGACCCCTTCGACCAATCCCGGTTTGCACGGAGAAGCAAAGTCGATCTCGGAGAAGGGATGATCGCATGGGTTGCCACAGCCGAGGACGTAATCGTTCAGAAAATTCGGTGGCTTAGGAACGCAAACCGCACAAAGGACTACGAAGATGTTCTTAATGTTTTGCGGCGTAAAAAAGACCTATTGGATTTCATCTACTTCACAAAATGGTGGGACGAGCATGGAACCCTCGAAATCCTCGCCAAGGCACGCGCCGAAGCGGGTGCATAAAAAATCACTCCTCCGCCAGCAGCCGCCTCACCATCTCCCTCGGCTCGCGGAGAAACCGCTGCGTGACCCGGTAAGCTTGCGTTTCCTCATACTCCACCTGCGCGATCCCGTCCTCCGATAACTCGTAGATGATGGAGTCCGGATATGCCAGCACGATGGGCGAATGCGTAGCGATCACGAACTGGCTGAAATCCTCCACCAAATTGTGCAGCCTAACCAGAAATGCCATCTGCCGCGTGGGCGAAAGCGCGGCCTCCGGCTCGTCTAACAGATACAGCCCGTGGCTCTTGCTCCGGTTGCCGCGTTCCTTGGAAAAGAGCCCCACTTGTCCGCCAGCCCCTCCAGCAGAGTCGATTTCCCCATCCCGTTCTCGCCCACAAGATAAGTCACCTTCGGATGCAGCTTGATCCCATCCTCCAGCCCCGCGATCGCCGGGATGGAGAACGGGTATCCTTCACCGCCGCCGCTCACACTCAGGTTTGTTAGAAATGGCATAGGGGAGCGTAGGCGAATCGGAACCAAGAGGAAATGGGAATTTGAATTGTGGCGGCGGATTGGAGTTAAAGTCTTGGAAGCCGGGGATAAAGTCGGATTTTCTTAGGACTTGAAATTTGATGAAATGACTACATGATCAGGACATGGAAGCATCGATCATCGACCTGCGCTACAAGATGAAGGACGTCCTCTGCGCCCTCGAAAGGAAGGAGGAGGTTACGATTTTGTACCGCGGGAAGGTCAAGGGAACGATCATGCCCGCCGGGGCGGATACCACCATGGATGTGCGGAATCATCCTTTCTACGGCAGCTCGCCGGAAGGTGACGAAAGCATCGCCGGGGAGATGGAGAGGCTGAGGGGAGGGCGCTTCGGTGCTCTTTGACACCGATATCCTGATCGCAGTCCAGCGCGGACATGCGAAAGCGGCTGTTCTCATCAACAGGGCGGAGCGCCGCAACATCTCCGTGTTTACCTACATGGAGTTTTTGCAAGGAGCCAGGGACAGGCAGCAGCTATTGCTGTGCCAGGCGTTCTTCCGCGACCTGGGTTTCGAGACTCTGCCGTTCACGGGAAACATCGGGCATCGTGCGGCGATCTACGTGGAGCAATACGCCCTTTCCCACTCCATGCGCGCAGGTGATGCGGTGATCGCCGCGACGGCCTCCGAGCACGGGCTGCCTCTGGCTACGGGCAACGCCAAACATTTCCGCCAGATCCCGGGACTGGAACTCAAAGTGCTGAAATTTTGAACCGATCCCCTGACATGGCTGCTCCCTTGGACAAAGCCCACTGCTGGCACCCGTTCACCCCGCAGGACGAGTGGTGTGCGCCCGGTCACGATCCACTGATGATCGTCCGCGCAGAGGGGGTTTGGCTGTATGATGCGGAGAACAGGAAATATCTGGATGGCAATTCCTCGATCTGGACAAACATCCACGGCCACTGCCGCCCGGAAATCGCGGAGGCGATCGCGAGGCAGGCGGCCACGCTTGACCATTCCTCCTACCTCGGCCTCGGCCATCCACTGGCCTCCGAGCTTGCGAAAAAACTCGTCTCGTTTTTCCCGGAAAACACACTGGAACGGGTCTTCTTTTCAGACAACGGATCCACTGCCGTAGAGGCGGCGTTAAAAATGTCGCTGCAGTCGCGCATGCAGACGGGTGAGGGAAAACGGACACGCTTCCTTGCCTTCGACAATGCCTATCACGGCGACACATTGGGCGCAGCATCGCTCGGAGGGGTGAACCGCTTCTTCTCGCGCTTCGGGAATTTAGGCTTCGAAACGGAATTCATTTCGTCGATGGATGATCTGGGGAAAGTGGATATATCTACGGTGACCGCAGTAGTCATCGAACCCTTGATTCAGGGAGTGAACGAGATGCGCCCTTGGACTGCGGGTATGCTGCGGCAGCTTCGCGAATGGACCACTGCAAACGGCATACACCTCATCCTCGATGAGGTCATGACCGGGTTTGGCCGGACCGGGACGATGTTCGCCTGCCAACGGGAAAACGTGATTTCTGATTTCCTGTGCCTTGCCAAAGGTCTGACGGGCGGGACGGTTCCACTTGCAGCGACGCTCACCACCGCCGCCATTTACGATACCTTCCTCGGTGGGAGAGAAAACGCTTTCTACTACGGGCATAGTTACACAGCGAATCCGATCGGCTGTGCTGCTGCGCTGGCTTCCCTAGAATTATTTGAAACTGACCGGGTTTTTGAAAAGCTTCCCGCCAAGATCGCCTACCTGAAGGAATCTCTTTTCGCTCTCAGCAAGAACTATCCGGTAAAGGAAGTCCGGCAATGCGGCCTGATTGCCGGTATCGAACTCCGGAAAGGTCTGGGTGAGAAAGCCGTCATCGCTGCGCGGAAGCATGGCCTGATCACGCGCAATATTCTCGATACCGTTGTCTTCATGCCACCGCTCTGCATCACGCTCGAGGAAATGGATTTCGCAATGGAGGCTATGGAGAAGGGCGTTTCCTAACCCCTAGCAGAGGATCGGTAAAAAAGACTGCGCTTGATAAAGGGCTTCCACCGTCGCCAAGGCTATAGTGGACAGGTGGAAAAACTCTTCTCCATATTCAGTAAGGGAGATGCTTTCGCTTATTCACCAGCCAGACGCATTGATAAGGCGCTAAATTAAGCAGGCTATTTTCTTTTTCAAGTTCCCTGCCGGAGATCAGATCAATCCACTCTTCAGTCGCGACAAGGTTGATACTGCTCAAGGCAATATCCTGTGGCTGTTTGTTGATATTGTGGATGCAGAAGACGTTCTGTTTGCGATCGAGCGACTGGCGCCAATAGCCAAACAGGGCGTCTCCCAGATGCAGAGTGAACTGGGTAGCGTTGGGATGAAAGGCGGGCTGTTCTTTTCTCAGCTCGATTAGGAGGCTGAGTCTCTTGAGAACTTTCGCATGTGGGTTCGTTGGATCCGACAGGGCATTTTCAAGGTCGTCCGAGTCCCATTGATGGCGGTTCAGATGGCGGTTGATTCCACTTGCGTCCGCTTTCTCGTAATCGTTTCTGGTGCCCAGAAGACTGTGGATGTAAAATGCCGGAATACCCTCCAAGGATAGCAGGATCGCATGCGCGGCAATAAAGCGGTCTTCGCCGAGAAGGTCCGGACCCTCTGCAGTACCCTGCATGGCGTCAAAGAGTGAGATATTGATCTCGTAGGGTTTGCTACCGCCGTCGGGGAGCGCCCGTGCGGAGACGCGGGCGCCGAAGCTCTTCATCGTCTCGACCATGGCTGCGATTTCGGCATCCTCCAGCAAACCCTCTGCCGGGCGGAGCCCGATTCCATCATGCGAAGCTATGAAATTAAAATACGCAGTTCCCAGTTGTGCCGCAGGCACTCCCATCAACCAGCTTTTGAGGTACTTGCTGGATCCCGAGGTCATCGCATGCAGCAGCAGAGGTGGGAGTGAGAAATTGTAGATCCAGTGGGCCTCATTCATGTTTCCGAAGTAGGAGAGATTCTCCTGATTCGGGATATTGGTTTCCGTGATGATCACCGCGTTCGGTTTCACGTGTTCGATCAGGGTCCGGAATAGGCGGATGATCTCGTGGGTCTGAGGAAGGTTGATGCAGTTGGTGCCGATCTCCTTCCAGATGAACGCGATCGCATCCAGCCTGAATATCGAAATTCCATGGTCAAGCTGGCGGCGGATAATTTTTACCAGTTCCAATACCAATTCCGTACTCCGGAAATTTAGGTCGATCTGGTCATGGCCGAATGTGCACCAGACATGCTTCATTCCGGTAGCAGTTTCGGTGGGCCGGAGCAATGGAGAAACCCTGGACCTTGTGACTTGTGATAGATCCTCGGCCGGGCTCACTTCAAAAAAATATTCGGATCCCGGTTTCTCACCGCGTTGGTATTGCTCGAACCATTTGTGAGCTGAGGAGCAATGGTTCACTACTAGATCCGACATGATCCGATACCGGGTCGCTAGATTCTCGATGTCCGACCAGTCGCCCAGCTCGGACTTCACTTCATCGTAATCAGAAACGGCGAATCCATCATCAGAAGTCCATGGAAAAAACGGCAGGATGTGCAGGATATCAATCGCCTCCGATAAATGTTTATCCAGAAATTTTCCAAGCACCCGCAAAGGACTTTCTCCTTCGCTGATTACGCTATCTCCGTAGGCGATTAGCGCTACATCCTTCTCCGTCCAGTGGCTGGTATAAGGGACAGGTTGATAGAAATGCTCGTCGATCCGCATCGCGGACACCAAGCGCCCGATGAACTCCTCATACTCTCCAGGCCCGTAGATCGAATGTAAATGCACCTTGATTCGCTCAAGGAACGTGCTCATTGGGCTCGGAGGTTTCATGGGATCGTGGGGTCAGTTTGAAAATTCTTTGTTGTCGGCCTCGACGGCATCAATGAGCTCGGAGTGGATCTCAGGAAAGGCTGCGACCACCCGGCTCCACGAGTGGATGAACGGCATCTCCATAGGAATTTCGAGGAAATGCTCACCAGCGCGGATGATGTTTTCAGCGAATAGTTCCACCGCCGTTTCTTCAGCGTGCACGTCGATTTTTAAGCCGTTCATCAATGCATCGCTCTTGTACATTTCGACGAAATCCAGAGCGTTCCTGAAATACGCTGCTTTAAGCGTTCGGAAAATCTCCGGGCTGAAAACCACTCCCATCGTGGCGAGTTTACGGAACAGCAGTTTGGAAATTTCGACCGACATCTTCGATAGCCCGGCATTGGCGTTTTCGCGTGAGACCTCCTGGTGTTTGTGATCATAGGTGTCTGCGATATCGACCTGACAGATTTTATTGGTCGCATAGTTCCGGTGCATTTCCGAGAGCACACCCATTTCGAGACCCCAATCGGTTGGGAGGCGGATGTCGGGAATGACCTCGCGACGGAAAGAAAACTCGCCCGCAAGAGGATATCGGAAGCCGTCCAGATAGCGGAGGTAGTCCATGTTTCCGATAACTTGTTCGAGTGAGCGAATCAGGGGTGTGATGAGCAGGCGGGTGACTCGTCCGTTGAGTTTTCCATCTGCCACCCGCGAGTAATAACCTTTAGCAAACTGGTAGCCGAACTCGGGATTCGCGACCGGATAGATCAACCGCGCCAAGAGGCTGCGGTCGTAGGTGAGTATGTCGCAGACATGCAGGGCGATCGCCTGCGCTTTGTTTTTGGCAAGCGTGTAGCCCAAGCAATACCAGACGTTCCTGCCTTTGCCCTCTTGAAGTGGAGCGAGCTCTTTCTCCCTTAGTTTCGCATCGATCGCTCGCAGGCGCGGACCATCATTCCACAGGACAGCATGCTCTTGGGGGAGTTCCGAGAAAAATTCCAAAGCATACCGGTATTCATCCTCGGTCGCTCGATCGAGGCCAATCACGATATGGTCGAGATACTCGACGTTCTGTAGCTCCTCAATGATGTGGGGCAGAGCCTTGGTCTGGATCTCGGAGTAGAGCGACGGCAGGATCAATGCCATGGGCCGGGTTTTTGAAAACTCCATCAGTTCCGCTTCGATTTCCGAAAGGGGCCTGTTACCGAGGTTGTGGAGGGTTGTGATGCTGCCGTTTTGGTGAAAATCTCCCATTTGAAAAGTTCGTTAGTTTTATATCTGCTAGTGCTTCGAAAGTTCTTCGATCAGTGGTGAAATCGTCTCTGCCCATCCTTCCGGGCCCTGCAGGGTGCTGCGTATAATCCGGTTCTCAGCTTCGAAATCGAGGATCTTTCCGGTGGGTGTCGCGATCACGATCCCGATGTCTGCCGCCTTGAGCATGGCAATGTCGTTGGGGCTGTCTCCAAGAGCGACAATCGTCGGTTTTCCCGGCATGCGGCTTCGGATGAAGTCTACGGCCTTTCCCTTGTCGGTTTGGCCAAGAACGTGGAGAAAGCGGCCGCCTTGCAGGGTGTGCAGGCCTTTTCCTTCAAGATCTTCACGGAAATAGATTTTATCCACATCGGTTCCCAGCCAGATCAGAGGCTCGGAAAATCTGCGGTCTGAGGAGCGTGCGGCGTCCTCCAGACTCAGGCCGGTTTTTTCCGCGATACGATCGGCATTCCAGTCGGCATAGCCTTCAAATGGGTAGCGGTCGCGCAATCCGCTGAGAATTTCCAAAATGGCTTCACGCTTTTTTCCGAAGACGACACATTCTCCGTCCGGCAGATAAATTGCCGATCCGTTTTCGACGACGAAAGCATCGTGGTTGTCGAGGTCCGCTGCGAGATGCAGCCACTCGGATCGGGTTTTGCTGGTGTTTGCTATGACGGGGATTCCGGCCCTAGCGAGTTTTCCAAGCAATGGCCTGGCAGGCTCAAATCCATAGGAATGATGATCCAACAAAGTCCCGTCAAGATCGGTGACGATAATGAGCTTGGATTGGGTTTCAGGCATTGCGTCGGGAAGTGGATTCGCAAAGAGAGCCGCTCTTCGCACTGCAGCAAATAATATAGCTAGATGCGTGCCAGCCTATGGAGAAGGGTCTTTCCAAGCCCTTTGTAAAAGACAATCACCTTCCCCCGCCCCCCGCAAAGGGCTTGGAAAGACCCTTCTACATACGCCCCGTCACGTGTCTTTGCTACCGATATTGATGCGTAGTTTGAGCAGCCCGAGCCGGACTGATAGCCCGCAGGCGAA
>Ga0209390_10000905_pt1 | contig 58710 bp, 53 predicted proteins | sample BON01_FD_187212 | JGI IMG/M metagenome (GOLD analysis project Ga0209390, IMG submission 187212) | Freshwater microbial communities from Lake Bonney liftoff mats and glacier meltwater in Antarctica - BON-01 (SPAdes) (version 2) | ecosystem: Environmental > Aquatic > Freshwater > Ice > Glacier...
TGAATACATCGAGGTGTTTTATAACAGAATAAGAGCGCATTCGACCATTGGATACCTTGCTCCAGCTGAGTTTGAAGAAGGTGCGAGGATCCTTAAAAAATGTGTCCTCTAAAAGGTTGACATGCCAAATTTATGGTTTGATGATAGCCAGTGTTGCTGTCTGGGGAGCTAATATTATTATGATAGGATTTTCATTAATATTACTTGGCTTGAAATATTTATATGGTTAAAATAGCTGCAAATTTATTTCGAAGTATCCTTTGTTTAAATGGAGATATTCCTAAAAAGAGTTTTTTTAATCAATTCTCAGGAATACCTGTTATTGCTGCGGATAGAGCGGGGATGTCTTTAATTCAAATGGGTATTACCCCTGAGATGGTAATAGGAGATTTTGACTCATTTTCCGGTGATTTATATAATAAAGGTACCAAATTCCTGAAATACACCGATCAAAACAGCACTGATTTTGAAAAATGCATCGTAACAATGAATCAGAAATTATTATTTCCAGCGCTTGTTTGTGGTGCTTTTGGACAAGAAATAGATCACACTATAAATAATATGCATTGTTTAATGAAATATGGATGCAAATACCCTATGGTATTTTATGATCATGCGGTTGCTGCAAAACCAAAATGGTGCATGCCAATATATAGTCAATTTAACTTTAAGGCAATCAAGGGAGAGATAATTTCTTTATTACCTTATCCAGAAGCAGTTATTTCTACTAAAGGATTAAAATGGGATTTAGATACTGTATTACTTTCAGTCACTGGACTATCTAGTGCCAGAAATAGGGCGCAAAAGGTAGATGTTGAGATTCAAGTGCATAATGGACAGGTTATGATTGTGATTGGTAGGCTTATGCTAAACAAAGATTGGTATAAGTAGTTAAAAAAAAAGACTCAACAATAACTTTTGAAATAATTGCAGCTGCTTTAATATTTATATTTAATAAAGATATTATGCCAACTATTCTTGATCAATGCTTTAAATAAGCATATAAAAAGCTTGCCTTTTTGCTAGAATTGATCTAAAAGTTTCTGAGTGTGCCCGCGTGATGGAATGGTAGACATAGTAGACTTAAAATCTGCGGAGCTTAGCTCGTGCCGGTTCAAGTCCGGCCGCGGGTACCACTTATCTAATCATTCTGGTTAAAATTATGTTTATCCAAACAGAAGATACCCCAAATCCAAGTGCTTTAAAATTCTTCCCTGGTAGTGAAGTTAGTCCAACTGGGCCGGTATTTTTTAATACACTAGAAGAAGCTATACATAAAAGTCAATTAGCAGCAAAAATATTTAATGTTTACGGTGTAGCAGCGGTATTTTATGGTGCTGACTTTATTACTGTAACTAAAGCCGAAGATACTGATTGGAAGTTGGTGAAGCCAGAAATTTTAATGGTAATAATGGATCATTTAGTGGCTGGTATGCCTGTATTCGACGAAGTGCAAAATATTCAAGAAATTGATACAGCAGGCATGTCGGATATTGAGAAGCAAATCGTTGAAATTATTGAAACTAGGGTACGCCCCTCAGTGGCAATGGATGGTGGTGATATTGTGTATCAAGGCTTTGAAGATGGCATAGTATATTTACAATTACGTGGTGCTTGTTCTGGCTGTCCAAGTTCATCGATTACATTAAAAAATGGTATAGAGTCAATGTTGCAGCATTATGTTCCTGAAGTTAAAGGTGTGGAAGCTGCAGAAGAATAGGAGTTTTGATCATGACAAGACAAAAATCCTTATCCATTTTACAAAATATATATGGTTATAGCGAGTTCCGTGGAGAGCAAGAAGCCATTATTGATCAGGTTAATTCTGGCGGTAATGCTTTTGTTCTGATGCCAACTGGCGGAGGTAAGTCAGTCTGTTATCAGATCCCGGCAATGGTTAGGTATGGTGTGGGTATTATTATTTCGCCATTAATCGCCCTGATGCATGACCAAGTGGTCGCACTAAGACAAATCGGGGTTAGGGCAGCTGCGATAAACTCAAGTATATCTGGCGATGCGGTTTGGGCCACTATTGAGCAAATTAGAAATAATCAATTAGACTTATTATACGTTGCTCCGGAGCGTTTGTTAACTGAAGATTTTCAAGCATTGATAGCTGATTTACCAATTGCTTTGTTTGCTATAGATGAAGCCCATTGTGTTTCGCAGTGGGGGCATGATTTTCGTCCACATTATACTCAGCTTGGAATATTAGCTGATAAATATCCAGATGTACCACGTATAGCTCTAACGGCTACTGCAGATGCTCCAACACGTCGTGATATTATAGAAAAATTAAGGCTAACAGAGTGTAAATCATTTATTGCTGGCTTTGATCGTCCTAATATTAATTATTCGATTATTCCTAAAGATAACCCAAAACAACAATTATTAAAATTTATTCAAACAAGCCATCTGAAAAATAGTGGTATTGTCTATTGTTTGTCACGAAAAATGTGCGAGGAAGTTGCAGAGTTCCTTGTAGAAAAGGGCTATGAAGCATTACCATACCATGCTGGTATGAATTCTGATTTACGGGCAAAAAACCAAGATATATTCTTACAAGGTGAAGGCATTATAATGGTTGCAACTATTGCCTTTGGCATGGGCATAGATAAACCAGATGTAAGATTTGTTGTGCATATGACAATTCCTAAAAATATTGAAGGATATTATCAAGAGACTGGCAGAGCTGGGCGTGATGGTTTGCCATCTGAAGCATTGATGATTTATGGCATGAGCGATGCAGCCATGCAGCGTACTTTTATTAATAATGGTGCTGCACCAGATAATCAAAAACGTATTGAACATCAGAAATTAAACGCATTGCTCGGTTTGTGCGAAGCATCGCGTTGTCGTAGACAAATTTTATTAGAGTATTTTGGTGATCAAGGAACGGAGTGCAATAATTGTGACACTTGTCAAAACCCTCCAAAAACCTTTGATGGAATAGTTGCTGCTCAAAAGGCAATTTCTTGTGTTTACCGTACAGATCAACGTTTTGGTGTGGCTTATCTTATTGATGTTTTGCTAGGCAAAGAAACCGAAAGAATTGTAGGTTTTGGGCATAATAAGATAAAAACTTTTGCAGTAGGTCTTGAGTATAGCCGCCAAGAATGGCAAAGTATTTTTCGTCAATTAGTAGCAGAAAATTTATTGATGGTAGATATTACCGGGCATGGCGGGATGCATATTACTATGCAAGGTATGGAGTTTCTAAGGACCAAACACGAATTGGCCTTGTGTAAATATGAAGGTAAGGCGAAGACCACTAAGCAAAAAGTCAAAATCTCCGTTGAGTTTACAAGCGCAGAAGATGAATCGTTATACAACGCACTAAAAGCTAAAAGAACAGAGTTAGCTAAGCTAAATAATGTTCCACCATATGTTATTTTTCATGATAAAACGCTCCAGGAAATGACGGTAATGAAACCGATATCACACGATTCTCTTCAAGGTATAAGTGGTGTAGGTAGTAATAAATTAGATAAATATGGAGATATATTTATAGAGGTTATTGCGGACTATATTAAGTAGCAGGTGTAAAAAAAGGCTATCTGATATAATAGCCTTTTTTATACCTATTCTGCTGTTTTAGTATCTTCTTCGCCATTACTCAAACGAGCTTTTTCAATGGTGCGATCAAGGTCAACTTGGCTGCAAATCCCTAGCAATACAGGATCACGTTGGCGGATATTTGTCATGTTCCAGTGGGAACGATCGCGAATAGCATCAATAGTAGATTTAGTTGTACCAATTAGTTTTATTATTGTTGAATCTTTAATATCAGGAAAATTTTTCAACAACCAATAAATAGCATCTGGTTTATCCTGACGTCTTGCTATCGGAGTATAGTTAGCTCTTTTTTTGCCTTTAGTAACGGCCTCGTAAGCAGCACTTAGTTTTAACTTTAATTGAGCTTGTGGGTTGCTTACACACCGTGCTAATTCATCTTTGTCTAGTTGACCAGTTGTTATTGGATCAACGCCCATGATACCTGCTGCGACTTCGCCATCTGCAATACCTTTAACTTCAAGCTCGTGTAGTCCGCAAAAATCAGCTATTTGCTTAAATGTTAATGGTGTGTTATCCACCAACCATACGGCAGTTGCCTTTTGCATTAATGGAAATTTTTGCTTTTTGCTCATGTTATAGCTTCAATTTATTTTTTATTAGATATTTCTCCTAGGAAAAATACTCCTTTTATAGGATAAAGTCAAACATTCTTATGATGGGCAATTATTCATTCACGTAGGGCTTTTACTATGTCTTCTACCATTTTTTTTGCATCATCAAAGAGCATTAAAGTGTTATCTTGAAAAAATAATTCATTTTGTATGCCGGCATAGCCAGAAGCCATGGATCTTTTTATAAATAGCACCGTTTTCGCAGCTCCAACATCAAGTATCGGCATGCCATAAATAGGGCTGTCTTTGTCGGTTTTTGCAGCTGGATTTGTTACATCATTAGCACCGATAACTAGCGCTACATCAGTTGAGCTAAAATCACTATTAATTTCATCTAATTCTAATACGTCTTCATAATCAATATTTGCTTCAGCAAGCAATACATTCATGTGACCTGGCATTCTTCCCGCAACTGGGTGAATAGCGAAACGTACTTTTACGCCGGCGCTTTTTAATATCTGCGTCATTTCTTTGATAGCATGTTGGGACTGCGCTACCGCCATGCCATAACCAGGAATAATTATTACTGAGTCTGCTTGTCGCATTAAAAAAGCTGCATCCTCCGCGCTGCTAACTTTAGCTACTCTATCATCTTCGGTATCAGTATTGTTGGAAATTTTACTTTTCATGAAAGCTCCAAAAATCACATTAAACAGTGATCTATTCATGGCCTTACACATAATGTAACTTAAAATTGCCCCGCTCGCACCTACTAGCGCGCCAGTAATGATAAGTAAGCTATTACCAAGAGTGAATCCTATACCGGCGGCGGCCCATCCGGAATATGAATTTAGCATAGAGACAACCACTGGCATATCGGCACCACCAATTGGAATTATTAGCAATATTCCTATCAGTAACGACAGTACCACCATGGAATTAAAAAGGAGCAAGCTTTCGTTCTGAGCAAAGGAATAAATTAAAGCGATAATCAAGATGCTAATTAATAAACAAACATATTGCTGCCCAAAAAACTTTATAGGCTTTGATCCGATAAAGCCTTGTAGTTTGCCAAAAGCAATTATAGAGCCACTAAAAGTAATCGCTCCGATTGCTGCACCAAGTGACATTTCAATTAATGCTCCCATTGGTACCGAGCCGGCAACGCCAATATTAAAATTATGCGGTGAGATCAAGGCGGCGTAGGCAACAATTACTGCAGCTAAACCAACGAAGGAGTGGAACCCAGCAACTAATTGTGGCATTGCAGTCATTGGGATTTTGCGGGCAATGACTGCTCCAACAATAGCACCAAGGGTTATAGTAATAACCAGTGGAATTACCTGCGTAAATGTAGGAAAATTAAAGGTAGCAATAAGCGCTATAGCCATTCCAATCATACCAATTATACTGCCAGTTCTTGCAGATTTTGGTGATGATAAGCCCTTTAATGCGAATATAAAGCAAATGGCTGAGGCTAGGTAAGAAAATTCTATTAATTGTGGAGTCATATTTTTATACTATTTAGCTATTTTTTTTTAAACATTTCAAGCATTCTTTCGGTTACTACAAAGCCACCAAAAATATTTATTGAGGCAAAAAATGCAGCAATAAATCCCAGCGCAGAAGAAATCCCGAATTCAGCAGTCCCTGCTGAAATTAGTGCGCCAATTATTATAATACCTGAGATGGCATTAGTTAGAGACATTAAAGGAGTATGTAGAGAAGGAGTTACTTTCCACACTACGTAATACCCAACGAAGCAGGCTAGAGTGAAGATGGTTACAGCAAATACAAAAGGATCAACCCCAACAGTTATGGTTTCGGCTGGTTCTATGGTAATGCTTTGTAGCTTAGTTATTAAGGCGGCAGCTTTTTCGGCAATTGCTGTTGCATCATTAATCGCTGTTGGTAATTGATTGTTCATAAATTTATACCTTGAATTTTTTGTTGATCATTTTGCCATCAATGCCAATTAGCATTTCTTCGACTAGCTCGTCTTTAAAATCAAGAACTCCATCCTTTACCGCATAAGTTACAAAGTTGTAAAGATTTTTAGCGTATAATTTCGAGCTATCACTAGCAATTTTTGCCGCCATATTGCTCCACCCGATAATTTTCACTCCACGTTTGGAAATGATCTTATCGATAGATGAGTCCTGTACGTTTCCTCCAGACCCAGTTGCCATATCAACAATTACCGAACCGGGGCGCATTTTTGCTACCATCTCTCTAGTTATGATAAGAGGGGCTTTCTTGCCTGGAATTTGAGCGGTGGTAATTACTATATCAAAACCAGCTATAATCCCGGATAAGAATTTTTCTTGTGTTAGGGCAAAATCTTTGCTTACTTCTTTTGCGTAGCCAGATTTATCCTCTGCGTCATTTTCTTTGTCATTTGGGTGGACAAATTTAGCTCCTAAGCTTTCTACCTGTTCTTTTGTGGCGGCACGAACATCGTATGCAGATACAGCACTCCCTAATCTCTTGGCGGTAGCTATTGCTTGAAGGCCAGCTACGCCAACTCCAAGAATAAGAGTTTTCGTTGGAGAGATAGTGCCTGCAGCAGTCATCATCATGGGGAAGGCTCTGTCGTAATAATAGCTAGCTTCTATTACTGCGCGGTACCCTGCTAGATTACTTTGCGAGGATAATGCATCCATATTCTGTGCTTTAGTGATCCTGGGAACTAATTCCATAGCGATGGTAGAAATTTTTTTAGATAATGATTTTTCAATATATTCAAAATTTGTATATGGCGATAATAGGCCAATAATAGTAGCACCATTTTTTGCCATATCAATTTCATTGAATTCGTCAATAAACGGTGTTGGCTGCACTTTTAGGATAATATCAGCATCAGACAATATTTCTAAAGGGATTGCAGACACAGTTGCACCGGCACTGATATAATCAGCGTCGGTGAAATTAGCTGCTAGGCCGATATTTTTCTCAACAAATACTTCATAGCCTTTTGCTATAAACATTTTAGCACTATCAGGAGTTATCGCAGTGCGATATTCACCTTTAGCTTGTTCTTTGATGGCAGCAATTTTCATAGTATTAATATTTTGTAGTTGAAATTATAGATCTTAGCTTTAGTATGATTTGATATTAATTTATATCAAGGTTATACAATTTTTATGCATAGCAAAACAACTAATTCACTGTATATCTTCAATAGATATCTTATCAGTCTTGTTTTATTGTTCAATGCTCAATTAGCACCAGCTGCGGATTTTTCTGAAGAGATTAAATCATATATCACGAATATCAAGTCAATAGCTGTTGAATTTGAGCAATCAGACGATAATGGGCAGGTTGCACATGGTATGTTGATTATTGATAAACCTCATAAATTTCGTTGTAATTATTACGAGCCATTCCCTATAGTTATTGTTGGAAATAAAAATTATATTTCAGTATATGATTATGAAATGGAAAACTTAAGTCGAATTAAAGCCGATGAAAATATTTTTTATTTCTTGCTTGTTGACAAAGTTAGCTTTGATGATCAATTCGAAGTTTTATTAGCAAAAGAACAGGGGAAAGATTATATAATTAAACTCAAGCATCATGGGTTAAATAAGGTTAGTGAGATTATTTTTGATAAGGAGTCGAAGCAAATTCAAACAATGAAAATTTTTGAAGAAAATAATGTTATTACTTTAGCATTTGGTAAGACACATGTAATTCGTGATGTAGCTAAAAATTTGTTTATTATGCGAGATCCCGATATTTTTGACAAACCAGAGCGCCTTAATAAGTCGCAATTACAAAAAAAGTTTAAGGAGTGAAGTTTAAGTCTTGCTCTGTGGGACTAAAACCATTATCTTTATGCATGGCTAGTGTTGGGCGTTTGTTTTGTTTAGTTGGTCAGATCTGAAAAGAAGCAGCCAGAGCATTACTTAGCGGGTCAACGCTAGCTATATCTTTGAATAGGTTTTAGAAATCATATAGATTTATGTCACAAAGCAAGTCTAGCTATACTCCATTTGCTCGTAAATATCGACCTTCGAAATTTTCGGAGCTACTTGGGCAAGAAGTGCTGGTAAAGACGCTGACTTATTGCATTCAAAATAATCGTTTAGCACAGGCGCATCTGCTTACGGGAATCCGCGGAGTAGGTAAGACGTCTTCTGCACGTATTATTGCCAAGACGGTTAATTGTACGGACCTCCAGATAAATAAAGAGCAGATCACTTCGTGTGATAAATGTAAAAACTGCGAAAGTTTTAATAAACACAGCCATCCAGATATTATCGAAATCGACGCTGCTAGTAAAACTAGTGTTGATGACATTAGAGAAATAATTGAAAGTAGCGAATATAGACCGCTCTTAGGACGGATGAAATTTTTTATCATCGATGAAATACATATGCTTTCTAAAAGTGCATTTAATGCGCTGCTGAAAGTTATAGAAGAGCCACCAGAGCATGTGATATTTATTTTCGCAACTACGGAAGTACAAAAAATTCCTTTGACAGTTATTTCTAGATGTCAGAGATATGATTTACGTAGACTAACTTTTGATGAAATTCATCAGCTGGCAAGTAATATTGCTAAGAGTGAAAATATAGAGTTTGAAGAAGAAGCGCTAAAGATTATTGCAATTAAGTCAGAAGGATCAGCGCGTGATGCAGTGACTATGATAGATCAAGCTGCTAGCTACGTACATAATGCAAGTAAATCCGACCTTGTGACGGCTGAAATCGTGGGTCAAATGCTGGGATTACTTGGCACCAATACGATTCTAAAATTTACTCAACTCATTATAGCTAATGATCCTGCTGGGGCTATAAGTTTACTTGAAGATATTTATGCTAGAGCTAATAGCCTGGAGTATTTTGTACAGACTATGTCAGATTTTATGGCAGAGTTAAGTAAGTCAAAAGTAATACCTAATTATCATAATCCATTATATCAAAGCTATTCCACTGAAATATCCGATATTTTAATAGGGACCAGCCTATCAAGAATCACGATTTTGTGGCAAATTTTCAGCAATGGAGTTAGTGAAATTAAGCAATCACATAATGAGCTAGTGATGGCGCAAATGCTTATTATAAAAGCAATTTATGCATGTAATTTGCCAAGCGCTGAAGATATTATGGATGCTGGTAACAAGCTTGCTGTGCAACCACAACATGTAATGATTGACCAAAATGAAGAAAAAGCAGAAATAGAAGTAGTTGCTCCAGCTGATGAAATTTTTGAATTCTTGAAATATTGTCACGATAAAACAGATATGGAAACATATTATTTATTATTAAATGAAATAGAAGTAAAAGAGTTTGAAGCAGGAAAATTATCGATCGCTGGTAATATAAATATAACAATTGCTGCGCATATTGAAAAATTATTAAAGAGCTGGTCTGGTAAGGGTTGGAAAGTACAAATATCTAAGCAAGAGAAAATTATTTCACTAAAAGAGAAAATGCTTGATAAAGCTAGACAAGCTGGTGATTATCAAGTAATAAAAAATAAATTTCCAGATGCGAATATTTCGGATATAATTTTAAAATAAATAAGAAAGAGGATAAAAAATGAATATAAATCAGCTAATGAAGCAAGCACAATCAATGCAAAAAAAGATGAAAGAAATGCAGGAAGAGATTGCTTCAAAAGAATTTGAAGGCAAAGCGGGTGGTGGCTTGATATCAGTTGTCATGAGTGGTTCTGGTGAAATGCGCAAAGTGTCTATTGATCCATCATTAATACAGTCAGATGACAAAGAAATGCTAGAAGATCTGATTGTTGCTGCGCACAATGAAGCTAAAACCAAAGCCGATGAAGAGTCAAAAAACAACATGAGCGGTGCGTTTGGTGATATGGAAGGTTTACCTGGCATGAATTTTTAATATTTTATTATGCAAAAAACCACTGGCCCAGATCAATTAATATATCTATTTTCTAAATTACCAGGGCTTGGCACTAGATCTGCAAGAAGAATAGTCTTGCACTTGTTACAAGATAAGGATTTAAGGTTAAAGGGGTTGATTGAGGGGTTAGAAGATGCTGCTAATAAAATCAATAATTGCCAGATTTGTGGTAATGTCGATTATAGTGTTATATGTAGTATTTGTACTAATGAATCACGCAGAAATAATATTATTGCTGTAGTAGAGACAGTAGCTGAATTATGGGCGATTGAGCGTAGCGATGTTTTTCAAGGTAAATATCATGTGCTTGGTACTACTCTTTCTAGAACAAACAACAGGAACCCATTTGAACTGCGCTTGCCGGAGCTGCGTGAGCGCTGCGAGCAAAATAACACAGAAGAACTGATCATTGCTACTAACGCAACTTTAGAAGGTCAAACTACTGCCTATTTTATTACTGAATATTTTAAAGATTACCCGATAAAAATATCTCGCTTAGCAAGTGGTATACCCGTTGGTGGTGAGCTTGATTATCTAGATGAAGGTACTTTATCTGCTGCGTTATCGAGTAGGCATTTATTTGAGTGATTTAGGTGTCGTAATATCTTAAATATTATTGCTTCAGTAAAAATGATGGGTATAATTATTCATTTTTTTATATTAAAAAGGTAAATTGAATATGTCTAAGAAGAAATTTTCTGCTAAAACAGAAGCTGAGATAGCTTGGGATGAACAGATTGATGCATTGATACAGCCACTTTTAACACCTGAAATGATCGCTGAACTTTTAAAGAATCAGCAATTTGTTAAAGAGATGGTGCGCGAAACGAAACAAGCTCGCTCCAATCCTAGTGATGTACATCAGTTGAGTAGCAAATATGGTGTTAATACCAAAGAGGTTGAAACTGGCTTAGACCAAACAATGCAAGATTTGATGGCGCTTTTGGGGGATGATAGCGAATAACACATTGATAATCCTTAATTGTTAGCTGTAGAAGTTGCGTCTTAAAAGCTACTTGCTCTTAATGTTTTGTCTAATAGACGTAAAAATCTTGCAATTACTACCTTTTCAAGAGTAAAATACCTACATTAGTTGTGGTTTTTAGGAGAGAGTAATTTTAGTGTCCAAAGATTTTAAACAAACAAGTTTTTTATTTGGTAGTAATTCAGTTTTTATTGAAGAGCTGTATCAACAATATTTAAAGGATTCTGCTTCGGTGGACCCTAGTTGGGTTGAGTTTTTTGCAAGTCAAAATGATATTTTTCCTTTGAAGAGTACTTCAAAGGTTATTATTAAGGATGCGCAAAAAACTCAAGTCAATAAGGCAGTAGCTCTTTCTGGTAATCTAGCAGAAAATTCTCTAAGAGCTAAATTTATGATTATGGCTTATCGTGAGCATGGTCATTATTTGGCGGACCTTGACCCTTTATCTTTGGAGGTTAAAAAAGAACGTGCAGACCTTAAGTTAACCTTAGAAGATTTTGGTTTTACGGAAGAGCAGCTATCTGAGACAGTAGATGTTACCGGCGAGTTTAGCGATCTAACAACATGTACAGTAGGACAGCTTGTCGAGGTCTTAGACCGAACTTATTCTGGAAGTATAGCTGTGGAATTTTCTCATGTTGAAAATAATATAGAACAAAAATGGTTGTATGATCAGCTAGAAAGCGCCAATACTCATATAATGTTTTCTTTTGAAGAAAAAAAGAGAATGCTAAAAGATTTGGTTGAAATTGAGGGTTTTGAACAATATTTGCATACAAAATTTTCAGGTGCCAAGCGTTTTTCTGTGGAAGGCGGAGATGCCTCTATTGTCTGTTTAGAAGCAGTGATTAATCTATCAGCAGAGGATGGTGCCCAGGAAGCAGTATTGGGTTTAGCACATCGAGGTCGTTTATCTACCTTGACTAAAGTTATGCAAAAACCATATCGGGCAGTATTGTCTGAGTTTATGGGTACTAGCGCGTTTCCAACGGATTTAAATGTCTCTGGTGATGTGAAATATCATATGGGTTTTTCTTCGGATAAAATAACTCCATCTGGGTTGAATATTCATTTATCCTTAACACCAAACCCATCTCACTTAGAGGCAGTAAATCCAGTAGTAGCTGGTAAAGTACGAGCAAAACAAGATTGTCTAGGACGTGATCGTAAGAAGGTAGTTGGTATATTAGTACATGGTGATGCAGCGTTCTGTGGGCAAGGTGTTGTTGCGGAAAGCTTGGTTATGTCTGGTTTGAAGCCATATGAAGTTGGTGGGATTTTTCATTTAGTAATTAATAATCAAATTGGTTTTACAGCTAACGCTGAAGATTCCAGAGTTGGTCGTTATTGTACAGAAGTTGCCAAGATGGTTGGCGCGCCAATAATACATGTTAACGGTGATGATATCGAAGCAGTAGTAGTAGCAACAAAAATCGCTTGTGATTATCGTGTTAAATTTGGTAAGGATGTGGTCGTAGATATTATATGTTATCGTAAATATGGGCATAATGAAGGCGATGAGCCAATGTATACTCAGGCGGTAATGTATAATGTTATTAAAACAAAACCAACCCCAGCTGCTATATATGCAGAAAAATTAGTTGCTCAGTCAGAGATAGGAGCGGATTATTATAAGCAGCTAAAGGAAGAATTCAAATCTCATCTTGATGAAGAATTTGCACAAGTTGAAACTTATAAACCAAGAGCGCAATGGTTAGAAGGGCATTGGTCAGGTTTTGATCGTTCAAGTGAAACTAATTTAAAAACTGGTGTGACTAAATCTGTATTACTAAAGATGTGTAAGGATTTATGTACTATTCCAGAGTCTTTTTCTGCAAATAAGAAAATAGCCAAATTACTCTCAAATAGAGCGGAGTCTGTTAGTAAAGGTGACTCATTAGATTGGGCAACGGCTGAGTTGTTAGCTTATGGTACTTTGTTAAAAGAAGGTATGCCAGTTAGAATTACTGGACAAGATGTTGGTCGTGGAACTTTTTCTCATAGACACGCGGTACTGCACTCACAAACAGATAAATCAATTTATGAACCACTAAATAATCTTTCGGAAGATCAGGCGTTTTTTGAGATCGCTGATAGTAATCTTTCAGAATATGGAGTGCTTGGATTTGAATATGGTTATTCTTTGGTTAACCCGAATCAGTTAGTAATTTGGGAAGGGCAGTTTGGTGATTTTTGTAATGGAGCCCAAATTATTTTTGATCAATTTATTTCGTCAGCTGAAACTAAATGGCTACGTATGAGTGGTTTAGTGTGCCTATTACCAAATGGCATGGAAGGACAAGGCCCGGAGCATAGCTCTGCAAGGCTAGAACGCTTTTTGCAGCTTTGCGCAGAGGATAATATGCAAGTAGTATATCCAACGACTCCAGCCTCTATATTTCATTTATTACGTCGTCAATTATTGCGTAATTTTAGAAAACCGCTAATCGTTATGTCACCAAAATCACTATTGCGTCATAAACTTGCAGTATCGGATATTTCTGATTTTGATGAAAATACGTCCTTTGTACCAATAATAGATGAAATTGATAAAGATATAAAAGCAAGCACGGTAAAAAAAGTGGTTTTTTGTTCTGGTAAAGTATATTACGACTTGCTTGAAGCGCGTAGAGAGCAAAATATAAAAGATATAGCTATTGTACGGCTTGAGCAATTATATCCTTTTGAAAAAGATATTATTGTTAAAATAATGCAAAAATATTCAAAAGCAACAGACTATGCCTGGTGTCAAGAAGAACCTAGAAATATGGGCGGATGGAGATATATCCGAGCTTATATGGAAGAAGCACTAAAACAAGCTGCCATAAAAAAAGCAATTCGATTCGTTGGTAGACCAGAAGCGTCTTCACCAGCGGTGGGTTATTTATATGTGCATAATAAACAACAAGAAGCATTGGTAAAAGAAGCTCTTGGTATTTAAGAGTAATTATAGAATTTAAGAAGATTTGGAGACGTAAATTATGAGTGTTGGAATTGTAGTACCACCTTTAGGGGAATCTGTTTCTGAAGCAACAATTGCAAAATGGTTTAAGCAACCAGGTGATGCAGTGAAAGTAGATGAATTATTACTTGAACTTGAGACAGAAAAAGTGACTCTAGAAGTCAACGCTACAGCAGAAGGTGTGCTGGAATCTATTGATGCAGTAGAAGATGCTACCGTGACAGTAGGGCAAGTAGTCGGTAAAATTAAGGCTGGTGCTTCAGCTTCTGCAAGTGCATCGGCAGCACCTACGGAAGCAGCACCTGTGGTACCAGCGCCTACTACTTCAGCTCCTGTCGCCCCTGTGGCAGCAACGGAGAAAAAAGTAGATCCTGCAACGACAATGCCTCCATCTGTACAAAAATTAGTTACTGAGAATAATTTAAATCCTACAAATATTCCTGCTACTGGTAAAGATGGCCGCATCAATAAAGGCGATGTGTTAAATGCGTTAAGTAATCCTGTTTCAACACAAATAGCGGCTCCTTCTCCAGCCTTGGAAGGTGGCGACAGACCAGTTGAGCGCATACGCATGTCACGATTACGTAAGACTATAGCACAGCGCTTGAAGGATTCACAAAATACAGCTGCTATTTTAAGCACGTTTAACGAAATGGATATGAGCAAGGTGATAGCATTACGAGCAAGACATCGCGATGCCTTCCAAGAGAAACACGGTGTAAAACTTGGTTTTATGTCTTTCTTTGTAAAGGCTATTATAAGTGCGCTTAAAGCAGTGCCATCCGTAAATGCCGAAATAGAAGGCGATGACATAATATATAAACAATATTATGATATCGGCGTCGCTGTGGGTACAGAACAAGGTCTAGTAGTACCAATAGTTAGAAACGCAGATAAGATGAGTTTTTCTGAAATAGAGAAAGAAATCGTTTCACTAGCTGTTCGCGCTAGAGAGGGTAAATTAGCTATGTCTGATTTGACCGGTGGAACATTTTCTGTAACAAATGGCGGGGTATATGGTTCGTTGCTATCAACCCCAATCATCAATCCACCGCAAACAGGTATTATTGGCTTGCATAATACGCAGGAACGACCAGTAGTTGTAGATGGCAAGATTGAGATTCGTCCAATGATGTACACTGCCCTTTCCTATGATCACAGAGTGATTGATGGTAAAGACGCAGTTACCTTCTTAGTGAAAGTCAAAGAAGCTATAGAAGATCCAGAGAGGTTATTAATTGATATTTAAAAAGGAGGAAGTAAAATGTTACAGTTTGAACACGCCGAAGTTTTAAGTAGAGTATTAACAGAGCTAAAAAATACAGTAGAAGAATACCCAGCAAGTGTAAATATCACTGGTAATGAGTCTACTATACACATGGATATAGACGCCTAAATTTAACCCTTCCCAAATAATTAATTAGTTATTTGGGAAGGTATAACAATATTAGCAATTGTCATAATGAAAATACAAATTATATCAGTTGGTAAAATAGCTGGCGAGCAAGCAGCTATCGTTAAGCACTACCAGAAAATGATTAGTTGGCAAGTGCAGAATACTGAGCTTGCTTATTCTAAAAAATTATCAGAAAAACAAATCAAACAGCATGAAGCAAAGCTTATCCAAGATAAGATTGTTAAAGGTTCGTATGTTGTGGTTCTTGACTTGCTAGGTAAACAGATGAGTAGTGAGGTATTTAGCGATATATTTAAATCTCAAATGATGTATGGCAGAAATATAGATTTTATTATTGGTGGGGCATTTGGTTTAGATGAATCAATATTGTTATTAGCTGATATTAAATTATGTCTTTCAAAAATGACTTTTCCACATCAAATTGCCAAACTATTGCTATTCGAACAAATATACCGAGCTCAGACTATTTTAGATAATCACCCATATCATAAATAATGGCTTTAATACTGTCTCAACAGTCAAGTCCTAAAGGTGCCGTTATGTTAAACATAGATAAAACAAAATAAAATTTGGAGGCGGTTCAAAAGTATAATATACTCAGCCTAAGATAACATGGAGATTAATATGTTTCAATTCACTGTAAATATCGTAAAGAGTGGATGTATAGTTTTCTTATTTTCAAAAGCACTTATTATTGATGCATATGCAGATAAGATAAAATTGAAATGTCTGGTTAAGTCTAATTCTGAGGTAATATTATCTGACCAATGTTGGTTTTACAAAGAGGAAAACACTAATTGTTTTAGCTTAAACAATATAGATAATGAACTTCCTACTCCTTCTTATAGTGATAAAGTGGAAATTACTAGTATATCCGTTTGTATTGTTGCAAAAGACAAAGCTGAGGTAAGGGGGATAACAACTTTAGGTATTAACTCACGATGGGGCATTGCAGAAAGAGATCAAAGTGACAAATCATGTTGGATTGGAGATGACTTTATAATTTGTGCATGGGAATAAAAAATACTAATTTTGTGGCAAATATTATAATTAAGCATGCACAAATCACCATAGAGAATCAAGTGGATAGGTATCTAGAGGATAAGGGGAGGGTGGTCAAGCATTATACATGCTGAGAAGGTACATTTTCTTGTGATTAAAATCAGAGATTACTATAGTATCAAATTATTTTCAAGATTTAAATAAGTATACAAGAAAACGAACATCAGGCTCACGTTAATTATGTTTTAGTATTATTGAGCATATTAAGAGTAATAATTTAGAAGAAATTGTCCCGACTTTTTCTCTGGATATGAAAAGCAACAAAGTTGCGGAGCACGGCAGTTCATAACAGAAGTTGCAAACATAACTCAACCCTATATTTACTCAATATTGCGATTGTAGTACTCCACTAGATGACTAGGATATTATAAATGGCTTTGTATGTGTTTAGAAGGAAATTCTTTAAGGTAGATGGTGCCGGATGTCGGATTCGAACTGACGACCGACCGCTTACAAGGCGGTTGCTCTACCACTGAGCTAATCCGGCAATATATAAGTGCATATGCACTAAATGCAAGGGCGCAGGGATTGCACCCTTGAAAATTATTTAGCAGCTTTTTGTTCTTTTCTAGATGGTTTAGTTGTTTGAGCTTTTTCTTTAATTTCCATTTTTTTCAAAATTGTATCTGGTAATTTAATACCAGCGGCTTTGATGAAATGTGCAACACGCTCAGTTGGTTGTGCTCCTTGAGCTAACCAATGTTCGATACGATCTGCTTTAAGAGTAACACGCTCGCCATCTTCCTTTTTAAGTAAAGGATTATATGTACCAATTTTTTCGATGAAATCACCGTCTCTTGGTGCACGTGCATCTGCTACAACTACTCTATAATAAGGGCGTTTTTTGGCGCCACCTCTTGCTAAACGAATCTTAACTGCCATATATACAAAACTCTACTTAATTTTTTCTTCCTTAAATTCAACATGCTTGCGCACTTTAGGATCGTACTTTCTAAAAGATAACTTTTCAGTCAAAGTTTTAGGGTTACGCTTCTTCACAAGGTAGTATCCAGTTCCTGCTGTGCTTACTAGCTTCACCAGAAGATTTTTACTTTTTTTCTTAGACACAGTCTTTAACCTTTTAAAAACAATTTTTTATAAAATATCCTAGGTAAAATATAACTAGAAGCACCAATAGTCAAGAGTAAAGTTAGCCAAACATACAATGAAGTGATTATTTATCAAATAATAATTTATGTATTTTGAAAAAATAGCCGAATATAGAAAAAATTATAAGGGCGACTCCTATGGTGCCGAGTAACATTCCAGCTTTAATAATGAATTGATCCGTATAGAAAAAATCATTCAAATAATATTGAGTTAATGCAAGAAAACTAACCATGCATACTGAGCAAATAATTATTTTTAGAAAAAACAACCAGCTATCAGGAGTTATTTTAAAATTACCATATTGCTGAGCATGCTTATTTAATAAATAAACATTGAACCAGGCGGCCATAGAAGAACCTAGGGCAATCCCTACATGACCAAGAGGAATCATAAGTAATATATTTAGAGCCACGTTGGTAATAATAGAATATATAGTGATTTTAAATGGAGTTTTAGTATCTAAATTTGCATAAAAAATAGGCGTTAAGATTTTGCCTAAGATAAAGGCTGGTAAACCAAGGGAAAAGGCCATTAATGCGTGCGCAGTTTGTATGGTATCATTTGCACTGAATTGACCACGTTCATAAATAAAATGTATAATTGGTGTAGCTAGTACAAATAATCCACACATTGCAGGGATTGAAATTGCGGCAGCTATTTTTATAGATTTATTTTGTAAGTTATTAGCTTCTATATATTGTTTTTTCTTATAAATACGTGATAGTTCCGGTAGTAATATAGTACCAAAAGTAACTCCTATCAGAGACATTGGTAGTTGATATAAGCGATCTGCGTAAGACAAGATAGAAACTGCCCCGGGTAAGAAACTAGCAATAGATTGTGAGATAAATAGGTTTATTTGCTGTGCACCGGAACTCATAGCGGCTGGTCCCATTTTTTTCAGTAATATTTTGACGTCCTTATCTTTCGGTCTGAATAACAAGGGAAAATTAAGCCCTGCACGCATTAAACAATAATACATAAAAGAAACTTGCAAAATACCAGCTATAATTAATGCGTAAGCGATGCTAAAATGCGCAGTATATTTATCTTGTATTAAAGGTGTAATGGTAATTATGCAAATATTCATTAGGACGGGTACAAAGGCAAAAGCTGCAAACTGCCTTATAGAATTAAGCATTCCTCCAAAAAGCGCTGTGATAGATACAAAAATAACATATGGAATAGTAAGCCTGCACAAGGTTACGGCTAGATCAAATTTTTCACTACTGGCAAAAAAGCCTGGAGCAATTATTACCATTAAATAAGGCATGGTTATTTGTAGTAATATCGTTAAAATAATTAAAGTTAGTAGCAATAAGGTAAAAACTTCACCGCTAAATTTCTTTGCATCTTCTTTTGAATTGACAAGTTTTTCACTAAACATAGGAATAAATACTACTGATAGCGCACCTTCGCCAAAAATTCTACGAAATAAATTTGGAAATTTAAACGCAACATTCACGCAGTCCGCTATAAAGGTAGTACCAAATGTTGCCGCAATAAAAAGCTCTCTAGCTAGGCCAAAAAACCTAGATATCAAGGTAAAAAAAGCAACAATAATTCCTGATCGTAATAACATTTTATTCTAAATTAGCTTCTGCAATTATAATACTAACATTAACGCAATAATTCCATAAAAGCTGAGCATTTTTAGAAGTTTAAAGCGTTTTGTACAAATTGATAATATAGTTAGCACGATTAACCCTGGATATGAAATATCTAGCAGAGGTCCTAATAATGCTGCTATGCCATCAAAATCAAGTAGTGATATAATTAAAGCAATTATAGTTGTTATAAATAAAATAATAGGAAAATTCTTTTTACCGATTATTTTAAATGTACATAAATAGCGTGCATAAATACTGTTTAATGCCACCGCCGTTGTAAGGCAGGAAAAAATAATTATTATCGCAATAACTAAAGCACCATGCGTTCCAAGTAGATGGTTAGCAATTGCAGGTAATATTAATTCACCAGGTAAATCGTTTGCAAGGAATTTGTAATGAGATCCTAGATATACAAATCCTAAATATACGGCGCACAACAAACTAGCGCCAAAAATACTTGGCCCAAGCGCCGCTTTAAGAACGCTTTCTCCTTTTGTTTCATCAACTAATTTTTCTATCTGCTTAAATATCAGGCTGGAAAAAAAGAATGATGCAAATAAATCCATCGTAGCATATCCACGGAAAAACCCATCTACAAAATTATTATTGAAGGAGTCACTATTAGTTTCTAAAGCCTGCCCATGATAAAAACCAACAATGATTAGTATTATTAAAAATAATAGCAATATTGGTGTAAGGAATTTACCCATTATAGAAAACATTAGTTTGTCATTTAAACAAATGGCAAAACATGCTGTACAAAAAATTATACTAAATGTCAGTAATGAAATATCATAGGATAAAAATTCAAGCCCTCCATGCGCAACCGCTATACAACGCGGTATGACACCAAATGCACCAAGCAAGGAAAGAGTGAACAGAGGAATAGCAAATTTAGCTACGCTACCAGCTTCAGAAAAAAAACTTGTATAATTTCCTTTATGTAGTTTAATAACAAATAATCCTAAGAATGGAAGTATAATTCCCGTCAAGAAAAATCCCAAAAAGCTAGCAATCCAATTATCAGAGTTGTTGACTCCAACCATTAAAGGGAAGACTAGGTTTCCAGAGCCAAAAAACATTGAAAAAATAGAGAAGCCGTATAAAAAAGTATGTCGTTTCATAGTTTAGTAATAATTAATGAGATCACTTACGTGATTTAATAATACAGAAAAAATACAGAAAGGGGAGGTGTATGTGGCTAAGCCACGGCTAAAAAGAAGAATAGATAAATATCAGTAGGTGAATTGTGCATAATAATATATTGCAAATAAAAAAGGGAGCCAACCAGTGACTCCCTTTTAGTATCCGTATTAGTGTGAGTAATACTCGATAATTTTACCAAAATTTGCTTCAAATGGATAAGGTATATCTGAAATCATTGGAGTTCTAACGAATATACCAGACATTGTGCCTGGATCCATAGAAAGATACTCAGGAACAGTTCTTTCTTGCTTCTGTGCGGATTCCATGTAAACAACAATTTGTTTTGCAGAATCTTTTAGCTCGATAGCGTCACCTTCGTTTAATCTTTGGCTTGGAATATTTACTTTTTTGCCGTTTAATCTAACGTTACCATGAGAAACTAATTGTCTTGCAGCAAAAATAGTCGGAGCTAGATTCATTCTGTAAACGATCATATCTAGTCTTTTTTCAAGTAAACCTGCAAAATTCTCAGCAGTATTTCCTTTCATTTTGTTTGCAAGTGCAAAGGTGTTTCTAAATTGTTTCTCTGTTACTCTACCGTAATGAGCTTTTACAATTTGCTTAGCGTGCAGGTGATCGCCATAATCAGAAGTTTTAACGCGACCTGTTGGCCCATGTTGACCTGGACGGTAATTTTTGGTGTGGAAAGGATCTTTGCCATCTCCCCAAATACTTGTTCCTAGTCTTCTACTAACTTTATACTTTGCCTTAACAATTTTCGTCACTTAATATACCTATTAAAGTTCAATTTTTGATATTAATTCGCACATAATTTAAAATGCAAATTAGCATGAGTGGGCAGTATATAAATAGTTGATGAAAAAGTCAAACCCATTTTTTCGCCAAACCCAATTTGTTTTTATAATCTATTTATTTGTTGGTTGCGGTATAAGTCGTCTTAGCACTTCTTGGTAAGCTGCCATTACCTTGTCTGGATTATCTTTAGCTATTTCATAGCATAGTTTTTCATTAGTTTCCATATCCCATAATCTGCAGGTGTCTGGTGAAATTTCATCTACAAGCATAGTCATGAAATCTTCTCCATTGAACACGCGTCCAAATTCTAGCTGAATATCAACTAGACGAATCTGCAAGCTAGCAAAAAGTCCAGAAAGGAAGTCATGCACTCTAGTTGCTTGAGTCTTGAGGTTTTTTATTTCTCTTTTACTAAGCCAACCAAAGCTAATAATTTGTGATTCATTGATAATAGGGTAGTTTAACTCTTTGTTTTTAACACGAAAATCAATTACTGGTGCTTCAAAGACAAAACCATCTTCCATACCAAAGTCAGTGACATAACGCCCACAAGCTATCGTGCAAATATGAATTTGAATAGGGTATACATCAACAAACTGCACTAATTGCTGACGCATATTAGTTTTGCTGATTAAATGATTATCTATTCCAACCATTTCTAGCTTTTGCATGATATAAGAGGAGATATTGTTATTAACAACCCCCTTACCAGCCACTTCTATAGAATCTTGTCCTGGAATTTTTAAGGTGTCGTCAAAAGACATAATCAAGGCGTAGTCTTCATCAGATTGATATAAAGTTTTGCTTGAGCCTTTGTATATTTTTTCGTTCATTGCGATTTAGAAAATAGTATAAAAAAGATATTTTATTGCCATCCAACTAGCAATAATTGCACTTAAAGCAACTATTAAACCAACTAAAGAGATAACAAAACCAGAGATAATAATAATCCCATCACGATTAAGCAACCCAAGAGCCATAATAGTAATGCCAAGCGCTGGTATAGCATTAGTTAGAGGTAATGGAAGTGCAACAGCGAATGCCGCTATGAAGCAAGCTAAGCCAATAAATTGTTCACAGTAAACTGATTTTGCAAAAGATAGCCTAGGTTTCATGTATTTTTCAATAGCTTCAACAATAGGTACGATTTTATCGCTGATCATCTTCAGAGTAGAATTTTTAATTTCATAATCATTAATTCTTTGTGGTAAACGTACTTTTTTACTACCTAATAACATTTGGATTGATAAAATCATCAAAGGCACTCCCATGATTGTGGTAAATCCAGGTGGATAAGGAAGCGGAACAGCTACTGGTAGAGCAAAAAATACCATAGCTAGTAAAATACCATTTTCATGAAAATCTTCCATGATTTCAGAAATTTTAGTTTTACCATTTTTACGCTTGAGTGAAAGCTTTTGTAAGCTCTCTGAGGCTAATGTTGTGTCTAGTAATTTAGGTTTTTTCTTGGGAAACATTTAAGCTATTTTGTATAATTTAGTAGTATTAAAAGAGTATAGTATTATCATTCAGAAAGATATAGTCATTTCAATAAATCATTTTTCATACTAGTAAAATCAAAATTTTCTATAGCAGATCCAACAATTGAAAGAGTTGGATTAGTTGAAAATATTTTATTAGCACTTATTTCTAAGTCGGATATGGTTGCTGTTTCTACAATATCCATAACTTCTTTTGCTGAAAAATATTGACCAAATAGTGCGAAATTTTTCCCAACTTCTTCTGATTTATATTCTGATTTTTCTTCTGCCATATAGATATTGGATTCAATTTGTGCCTTGGCACGTACTAGTTCTTCTTCTGTGATATCTGTCTTTACTTTATTGACTTCGAGTATTATATTTTCTAGTAATAAATTTACATTCTCATGATCAGCGGATGCGCCAATAGTAAAAATACCACTATCGCTGAAAGCACTTGCCCAGCTACCGACACTATAAGCCAGACCTAATTCTTCACGTATTCTTTGAAATAAACGAGACGAAAGACCGCCACCAAGAATTATTGACAAAATTTGTACATGATAAAATTCCTTTATATCATTATAAGAGGTGCTTTCAAAACCCAGTGCAATTGTTGTTTGTTCTAGTTCTTTTTTTTGCAAAGCAAACCCACCAACATATTGTGCTGGTACATAGTCACGTTTTTTTGCTGGATTGAGGTTTAAGAACAGTTTTTCAGTTAATTTGACCGCTTCATCATGTTCGATATTGCCTGCTATAGAAATAAAAATATTGTCAGTAGTATAGTGCTTAGCCATATATTTTTGAAAAGCTGTTTTGTCAAAATTCATTATATTTTTTTTAGTACCTAAGATAGACCTACCTAAAGGGTGATTATCGTAAGCTAGTTCATAAAATTTTTCATAGGCTAAATCATCTGGACTATCTTTTCCAGCTGCAATTTCTTGTGTGATAACACTGAATTCTTTTTTTATATCATCTTCATCAAATATAGAATTAAGTAATATATCAGCTAAAATATCTAGAGCTTGCTCGGTGTGTTGGCTTAAGATTTTTGTATAATACACAGTTTGTTCACGACCAGTATAAGCATTGAAATGCCCACCAATAGCATCAAATTCTTTGGCTATATCTACAGCGCTGCGATTTTTTGTCCCTTTAAAAGCCATATGTTCTAAAAAATGAGACATTCCTGACTCAGATAAGGTTTCATAACGGCTGCCAACTTTTACTATTACATTAATAGCAACAGAATTAATATGTGGCATAGAGTAGGTGACTACATTTAAGCCATTTGATAATTTACTTGAATTGAAACTCATTTTATTTTATTGCACCTAATATTTCTGATAATTGTTTTGAGACTATTTTAATGTCGTAGTTTTCTTTTAGCCTTGCATGTGCAGATTTAGCTAATTGCTCGGCTTTTGCATGGTTATTTATAGCATAGGATAATTTATCGGCTAGATCTTGGCTGGATTCAATTTTAGTTAACAAACCATCTATATTATCATGAATAATTTCTTCGGGACCACCAGATTTCGTGGCAATTATTGGTTTAGAATGTTCCATCGCTTCAAGTAAAATAATGCCAAATGGTTCGATGGTTGAAGGTAGGCAGAATAGGTCTATTTCTTGAAAAAAAACATCCTTGTCACGCACCCAGCCATGAAATTTTATATATTCTTCTAGTTGTAATTCTTTGGTTTTTTGTATTAGAGCATCCTTATCTGGACCATCACCCCCTAAAAGTAGCTGCACATTGTGATTAGTTTGATTTAATAACTTTATTGCTTCAATAAGATATATAAATCCTTTCTTTTGTACAAATCTTCCAAAGCTACCAATGATTACCGGGTTTTTATATGCTGGAACTGCTTTATATGCATGTACCACGTTAGTCATGTTAGATATGCTCAGTAGGCGCTTTTTATCAATACCACGCTGCATTAAGTGCTCTTTGAGCTTATCAGTCAAGACTAGAATATAGTCACATTTGTACAAATGTTTGTAGCTATAATTATGCGATACACCAATGATAGGGATGTTCTTTTGTTTACTAGTACTAGCAAAAGAAACTGCGCGATTGCCATGACAAATAATTAAATCTGGTTTATGTATAAGTGCTAATAACCACAGATATAGTTTTGATAAAAAACACCAAGGAGCTAGATTTAGTAACGAGTAATTATTAGCAAGTTGCTGATTGATTTGAGCAGAGACACTTGTAATATTGATCACTTCATGTTTTTGCATCGTTAATGCATTATGATAATCAACATAGGCTTGTTGGATACCGCCTAAATCTCTTGACATCATTACATTAAATATTCGCATATGTTCTAGTTTTTTAATAGTTCAAGCAACTTATCAAGCTCAACTTCATCTTCACTGCCAGCGTCAAGATCCTTTAGCATATAAGTTTTTTTAGTCATTTCATCTGAACCAATAAAAATTATATGACTTGCATTCGCAGCTAAAGCATTTTGCATACGTTTATTTACTTTACCATCCAATGCTAGATTAGTATTGAGATTATTTTTACGCATAATATTGGCAGTGCTAATTGCATAATCTGTACAATCAGTACCAATGGGTATTATAGCTATAGAACGAGTTTTTGGAGGTTGAAAATCATGCATTAAAGCTAAGCGCTCTATTCCAGCTGCAAAGCCAATAGATGGTATTTCAGACTCTCCCATTAAAGCGGTTAATCCGTCATATCGACCGCCAGCAAGTACAGTTCCTTGAGCGCCAAGTTTGTCAGTAATAAATTCAAAGGCTGTATGTGAGTAATAATCAAGTCCGCGCGCAAGTTTAGGGTTCACTACGTATTTAACTTGCATTTTATCTAGATGCGATTTCACTTCCTCAAAATATTGAGCTGCTGATTCTGTATAATAATTCGTTATAACCGGTGCATTTTGTACAATCTTTTTATCAGATTCATCTTTAGAATCCAGTATTCTTAATGGATTTTTCTGTAGGCGTTGTTTGCTATCTTCAGATAAGGCATCGAAATGATTTTTAAAATATTCTATAAGGGCGGCTTGGTAATTCTTTCTAGACTCATTACATCCAAGTGAATTTAATTCTAAAGTAACGTCTTGCAATATACCTAAATTATCTAGAATATGCGCAGCTAAACTGATGGTTTCTGCATCTGAATAAGCACCGCTTGCTCCTATATACTCAAAATTTAATTGGTGGAATTGTCGTTGACGGCCTTTTTGTGGTCTGTCATAACGAAAAACTGCTCCACTAGAAAATAACCTTAAAGGTAATTTTTGTTTAAGACCATTGGAAATAAAAGCACGTATTATACCAGCCGTAAATTCTGGTCTCAAAGCAATTAGGTCACCACCTTTACTAGTAAAACTATACATTTCTTTTGATACAACATCGGAGCTATCCCCAAGTGTGCGATCAAAAACACTAACATATTCTAGTAATGGCGTCGTAAAGCCTTCATAACCATATAATTTTGCAGTATCAAGCGCTATTTTTTCTATATATTGATGTATACGAAAATCATCAGGTAAAAGGTCTTTCATCCCCCGTAGAGGGGCTAGCTTTGACATACAAGGATATCTCTAAGCTGCTTGATTGTCTTTTTCAGGCATATCCTGAAGGAATTTTACTACCCTTTCATCAGTCAAGATGTTAAGAAACCCTTTGTCATTAATTTTAAAATCAAAACCTTGGGGGTTAAAAAACAAATTAGTAGTTAAAATATCATCTTCTTGCAACTCTTCACCATTATGCAAGGTAGATAATGCTTCAAAGCCATTATTTTTGATATTTTCAACTATTTTATGGAAGGACTTGATATCAGCCGCATTCTCTATCGTTGTATTTTGTACTAGTAGAGGCTTAATACTTGTTTCATAAAACTCTGTTAAAGAGTTTATCAACAAGTTAGGTGTGTTAATAGCCGCATTAGCATTATATATTTTATCTTTAATATCACCATTTAATTCTGCACTAAACCCATTTAGGTCAATGTTAAAGGAATGAGTCAAATCAGTAGAGGCGATGTCATAATTAACATCGAATATTATGTTTAGGTTTTTGATATTAGTCATATGATCAGCTAAAGGTATAAAATCTTCCGGCGTACCTTTGAAATTTTGATTCAAGTTCAGTTTTTCATTCGCAGATTTTTGTTGTGTAAGCTTGGATAGAAAATCACTTGTTATAGAGATGATTTCTTGTTTTTGAATATTATTATAATGGCGTATGAAGGATATATCCATATTAGCATTAATATTGCTACCGTTACCTGAAAAATGTATAGATCCAGTATCTTTAATTGCATCGTTATTCAAACTTTCTTTTATAGAAAGAGAATAATCCTCTTTTTCAAATTCAAAATCCTTATACACTTCGGAAAATTCTTTTTCACCTTGAAGTGCTGAAATAATATTGTGTAACGCATTTTCGCTTAGTTTAATAGAATATTCAGTCGTTAGATCTATTGGACCGGTGCATTCAATTATTTTATAATGATAACTATCATTATAAAAATTATCATCTAAACGAGTGGCTTTCACTAATGATTCTGGCATTAAATTTTTTAATAAATATGTGGTATACCCTGAATCAGGGTTAATCTCCATCTTACTAGATATGATTTTTAAATTAATAAAATAGTTTTTATCTTTTAGTAGGTTCGAAAAAGTCAATTTAGACTTAGCCGCTCTAGTTATCAATTTATCATCACCCGCGAAGTACACAGCAAAATTTTTGGAGGATGCAGAAAGATCCATATCTTTAAAATTATTAATTAAAATAGATCTATTAAAGGTAAGGGTTTGATTAGGAGAAGGAATATAAATCGCGGTGTTTGCGGTGCCCATAGATAATTTATCACTATCTACACAAAGGGTAATTTTATCTGTAAAGGGATTATATGAAGTTATTATTTTATCAACACTAACTCTTAAATCAGGCGTGTTAGGCAGGATAGTTACGTCTTTGAAAGTTATTCTGAATTTAAACTTTTCTATTGCGACAGCATCTAAATCAACTTTAATTAGCGTATCATTATTGTGTATTTTGGGTAATAAATCTTCATTAGCAATTTTTTCAAACTCATTTGCTAAATACATCCATATACCAGCGATTACTATTAACAATAATGCTATAACTGAACCAAGTTTTTTCATAATTCAAACTAACCTAAATGTTTATTTTAAAATTCTATATCTTTTCGTAGTCTTAATATTCCGCATACATTTAATAACACCAGCATACCACTTAAAAAGCTCATTGTTATTATAACATTGGTTTGCGAGAAATTACAAAAGAATATAAATGCAAAAACCGCGTAGAGCAAGTATATTATCTTTCCAAATTTTGGATTAATAAATTGTGCGCATTTTGTGCCAGCTACTAGATATGCAATTATTGTAGTGAACCCTGCAAAAAATAGTAGCAACGTCATGAATATATCGCTGTAAGGGACATATCCAGATAATAATTGCGCTACTATATCAGAAGGCTGAAGATGATTCAGCGTATACCATGCACCGGTGACCCCAAGCATTGTATTAGTTAAAATACAAATTAAGGCGTCAGTAAATAAAGCATAGATAGCTAAAGTTGCTTGCTTACGTGGATTAACTATAGTTGTTTCGCTTTGTACGATTGAATCATAGCCAATACCTATATCGCCAGAATATACTGTTTTGGAAATTCCAAGATAGGCAGATAATATCATAGAACTACCAAGGAATCCTCCGAGCTGAGCATGCCCAGTAAAAGCCGAGACTAAAACAGTTTTAAAGAATTCTGGTAAAAGGCTTGCGTTACAGGCAATGATATAAATTGCAAATAATATGTAGCCAATCATAAAAATAGGCATAATTACGCTGCAAATATTTGCTAAACGACTAATGCCACCGATTGAAGAATATATAACAGCAGCAAGCAATCCTAAAATTATTATATATCTATCAAATTCAAAGCTATGCTCTAATCGGTCAACAATAATCAAGAAATTTGAAATTTCCACGCCATATAGGCATAGCAAGAAAGCAAAGACATAAGCAAATACTTTTGGCTTAAAGGCTTTTTGTAAAAAATACATTGGACCACCGTTAAAACCACCTTTAGGATTCTGTACGCGATATTTGACCCCTAGATAAATTTCAGAGTATTTTAATAACATGCCGCTTAAAGAGGCTAGTATGGTCCAAAAAATACTACCCGGGCCACCAATCATTAATGCTAGGCTAATAAATACTATATTCCCTAACCCGACCATACCGCCAACTGATGCAAAATATAATTTAAAAGGGTGTACTCCACCATTATCAGAATTGCTCGCCTCAGAGTAAATTTCTTTAATGTTATTACGGAAATTAAATAATGCACGGAATTGTAGCCCGCGTGAGATAAATGTTAAATAAATACCAGATCCAACTATTAAAGCCCAGCCAACATAGCTCCAAAAAAAGTCATCTAAAAAAGTAATAAGATTAAAAGTAGAATCAATAATAGACATAATTTTTTACCAAGATTTATTATAGCGTGTAGTTTTACGAAAATGAGCTAACCGGTTTTCGAGCCATCAAGGATCGTAAAGTGAAAACTAAATAATATGGTGGGAGAGAATAGAAATTAGACATAACAAAATAACAAATTTAAGGATTACACTTCATAATTCAATTAAGAAAAATAATTTAAACCCGTTTTCGTGTCATGATATTTGTTTATGTTTCAATTAAGCTTTAAGGATTGGCATTTTAATCGGTTTTGTAGCTATTGTCAATAATTATTAACAAAGCAGATCAAGTCTGTATTTATGCAAAAAGTTTTAATAAGAGTATATCTTTAACACGAGCATTGAAAAAATGAATTAAGCACTCAGCATGTTGTAAGGCATATTTAGCTGCATTTATTTCAGAGATATTATTTTCTAGTTCACCAATACCATTTATCATATTATTTAATTCTGAAAGGTTACTGACAGTAATATCATTTTTTGTTAGGTAATTATCTTCTTCAAGCATGATAAGGCGGTCAGCTCCAACAGAAGCTGCTACCATAGATGCAGTGAGGTTGGTATCTAGTATTATTGTGCGACCCTTTTCATTACAAGCAATTGGAGAAATGACTGACACAATGTTATTTTTGTCGTTAGCAAGTAAAATTTCTGGGTTTACTAACAGAGGCTCTCCTTTATAAGAATTTTTTGCAGTATTAGACTTTTTTGCAACAATTGAGTGGCTATCTTTTCCAGATAAGCCAATTGCTTGAACGTCATGTGCACATAATCTAGATGTAATATCACGATTAATGCGCCCAGATATTATCATTTCAATGAGTTCTGTTAGCTTGTTTTGACTAAAATATGAATATTTACTTCCATGCACATCGGACATTTCTTGCAATTTTATTTTAACGATTCCCTCATATTCATGCACGATGAATATTCGGGCTCCACTTGCGCATAATATATGGATGCTTTCTGCAAAATTGTTAAGGAGTACATTATCTGCTATGATTATATCAGAAAGTTTGATTACGATGTGTTGGTCTTTTATCAGCGCTGCTTGTTTTAAAACTTTTTTAATAAGAGTCGCATCATTTATTGTTGTAGCTTCAAGCTCATCATTGTTGCTGTTTGATGGATTGCACCATACTGAGCTGTAAATCCTTTGTACCATTGCCACTCTTACTACTAGTGCTAATCACATTACACAAACATCCTAAAGTTGCAAGATAATCTTTTAATTCTACCAAAAATTTGTCATTAATAGTTACTTTATCTGTTTTAGTTAGGATTATTTGAAAATTCTTATCACTAGCTTTTAATAGTTCCATTATCTCGATATCGTTTTCTTTGATCCCTCGGCGTGCATCGATTAATAAATTTACAAGCTGCAACTTGCTTTCATTATGCAGATAGTGGGTAATAAGGTTTTGCCAATCAGCTTTTTGTGATTTAGGTACTTTAGCAAAGCCATATCCTGGCAAATCAGCGATTAACATCTTATCGGCTATAGAAAAGAAATTAATTTGCTGAGTACGCCCTGGCGTATGTGACACTCTAGCTAAGGCTTTACGTTTGCAAATCGTATTAATTAAACTAGATTTACCAACGTTGGATTTTCCAAAAAAAGCTACTTGCGGCAAAAACAATTTAGGAAATTGATCCGTTCTTGCTACGCCTGCAATAAATTTTGCTTCTTGTCGAAAAATTTTTGTAGTAAGTTCAGCCACTAATTCTTATCTAGTTTATTAATATAAGATTGTTGTACTATTGAAAGTACATTATTCCAAGACCAGTATATCAACAACCCAGCTGGGAAGCTACTAAACATAAACAAGAACATTAGCGGCATGAATTTCATTACTTGTGCTTGTACTGGGTCTGTAGGAGCAGGACTCATTTTCTGTTGTAAGAACATGGTCGCTGCCATAATTAATGGCCAGACGCCTATCATTAAGAAACTCGGCGGAGCGAAGGGCAAAAGACCAAACAAGTTAAATAAAGTTGTTGGGTCTGGAGCGGAAAGGTCTTTAATCCAGCCAAAGAAAGGCGCATGTCGCATTTCAATAGTTACATACAGAACTTTGTATATTGAGAAAAACACTGGAATTTGTACAAGTAGCGGTAGACAACCTGAGATTGGATTTACCTTTTCTTTTTTGTACAGCCCCATAACTTCTTGATTTAAACGCGCTTTATCATCTGCGTATAGTTCTTTTAAGCGCTCCATTTCAGGCTGTAACTTTTTCATCTTCTTCATTGAGCGGTACGATTTATTAGCCAATGTAAACATAAACATTTTTATCAGTATCGTTACAATCATAATGCTGATACCAAAGTTACCTACGTAACTATAGAAAAAATTCATAGCGTTAAAGATTGGTTTTGTCAGTATATAAAACCAACCAAAATCAATAGCGCGGTCAAATAACTTAATTCCATATTCATTTTCGTATTTATCTAGTAAGTCTACTTTTTTAGGCCCAGCAAATAAATGGTGAGTTAACTCAAAGCTGCCACCAGACTCAATAAGCTTTTCATTCGATATAAAATCAGCCTGGAATTGATCTCTGCCAGATTTTGATGAATAGCTGTAATTTGCACCATAATTTTCCACATCATCTGGTATGAATGCTGCTAACCAGTATTTATCAGTAATACCCAGCCAATTTACGATTCCATTAGAGAAGCTTTCTTTTTTCTCGTCTTTTATATTATCGTAGGAATATTCTTTTAACTCGTTAGCAACTGCTCCTATCATACCTTGGTGCAGTATGTTTACCATGCGGTCAGCAGTTTCTTCATATACACGATTAATAAGGCCGTAATATTTTGTGGATATGGGTCTAGATGAATTGTTTTCTGTTGATTGCTTGATGGTAAATAAATAATTTTCATCTAGCGTGATTGCAACTTTAAATTTTACATTTTCGGGGCTGTTCCAGTGTAAATTTACTGTTCCACCAGCATTTAATACATTATTATCAGCTTTCCAATTCGTTGATGCGTTTGGATAAGTAATAGTTGTATCTTTGCTCCACCAGCCTATTTCAGCGAAATAAGCTTTGTCGGAATTTGATGGTGAAAATAAAGCTACAGGTGGGCTGTTTTCATCTAGCTCTTGATGATATTGTTTTAGGGTTAGATCGTCAAAGCGCAAACCCTTCAGAGCAATAGAACCAGAGAGTAATTCTGAAGATACGGTAATTCTAGAGTCTTTACTTATCGCCTCATCACGTCCTATGACAGAGACAATAGCAGCTTGTTTGCCTTGTTCTTTTATAATACGGGCTTGTTGGTTGTAAGAGTTAGTTTCTGTTGCTAATTTTTCAAGTCGTGGCTTTTCAAAAAAATGATGCCAACCAAAAACTATAGCCACTGATAAAATAATTGCAGCAACCAAATTTGCAAAACTATAATTCATATAAACACTTCTCTAGATAATCTTTAGTAGATGTTTTTATAGGATTTAACCCAAACAATCAAGAAAATTAAGAATGTTTCGAAAAGCTGAGTGTTTGAAAGCTTGGTCTTAGCAGTTCTTGGTTACTCTTATGCGATACTGTATTGACATTACACAACATCAATCTTTTTTAATGTTAGGAAACACCAAAAATTCATATAACCCCCATGCAATTATAGTTGATACAGTAATAATAATTGAAAACATTAATTGATCATTATCTGGTAAATATGCAAAAATTGAGGCTAAAACTGCTCCTCCAGCTACCTGTGTTGTGCCATATAAAGCTCCAGCATATCCTGCTATGTGTCCAAATGGAGAAAAGGCGGTTGCAAACGCGTTGGGCCAAATAAAAGATGATCCAAAAAAGAATAAGGCCACGGGTATAACCATTGGCAGTAATTTTAATCCAAAAATGAAGTGCCCTAAAAATAACAATATACCAGCAAAAATCATTGTGCTCCAGCCAAATCTGAGCATAGTAGGCATACCATGTTTTTTTACATATTTACCATTTATATAGCCACCAAGGCCAAATCCCATTACCCCGCAAATAAAGGAAATAACACCGAATTCAGACGGAGATATTCCTATATGATCAATTAAAAGAACTGGGCCTATTACAAACCATGAAAAAAAAGCACCAAAACTTAAAAATACTGCAAAAACAGTTCCCATAAATAATGGGCTACGCAGTAATATCAAATAATTTGTTACGATAATTTTTATACTAATTTTTGACATATGATGATTTGAGCTAGTTTCTTTTATTCCAAATAAGAGTAATATAATTACTAACACAGAATAAATTATCATAACTAAAAAATTCGCCTGCCAGCCAAAGGCATCCTGTATAAATCCACCAAATAAAGGCGCTCCTGGGATGATAAACATAATAATCATCGTTGCGTATGATGCGTATTTTGAGAGTTCATCTCCTGAAAAACTATCACGCAACATGCTGCGCCAAAGACATGCGCAAGCGCTAATACCAACCCCTTGTATTAGCCTTCCGACAATCAAAGTTTTAATATCAATTGCATTTATACAAACAATACTTCCGATAAGCATTATGGTTACGCCCAAAACCATCGGCGCTTTACGTCCTACAACTTCTGACATAGCGCCATAAAAGAATTGCATTCCAGCAACTCCAAACATGTATATCGATATTGTCCATTGCACGCTGTTTATTGATGTTTTTAGGTCAGCTGCAATTGCAAGCACGCTGGGAGCATATACATCTACTGCGAATTGACTAAATACTCCTGTTAATAGCAGCATAAAAAATTGGGACATTTTGGAATTGAGCATAAAGATAAAATTATAATTTCTAATCAAATTGTAAGTAAATGATATACTAAAACATCATTTTATCCATCTTTCTGTATATAAATAGAAAAGCATTTTCGAAAAGCATGGTGTATAATTAATTGATTTTGTCTAAAACTATATTTATACCCATTTAAATTTTCTAAAAAACCAAAATTGTAATGACACTAATAAAATTAAGCTAATAGTGAATATCCAAAAAGCGTTTCCATTGCTTGCTCCAGGGATGCCACCTACGTTAACACCTAATAAACTAGTAAGGAAATTAAGCGGTAGGAAAATCGCAGCAATTAACGATAAAATATATAAATTCTTATTCATTCTATCTGAAAGGGAGTTGGTTAATTCGTCTTTAATTACTTGAGATCTCTCGCGTATTGCATCAAGATCTTCGATATAGCGCTGTACCATGTTATGGGATTCGTGGATGTGCCTCATATTCATTTGCAACCAGGGCAAGTCTGAAATAAGTAAGGCCTGTATTACTTCTTTTTGTGGAAGCATATAACGACGAAACATAATTGCTTGCTTGCGTATAGATACAATGATTTCTCGTTCATTGTAATCCGGGCTCTCCATAACTTGTTCTTCGATGTCATCAGTACTATCGTTAAGGGCAGTCAATATAGGATCCATGCGATCAAAAAGTTGTAAAAGTAATTTGGCTGTAAAGTCTCCTGAAGTTTTAGGGCCTTTACCTCTTTCTAAATTACCAACAATATCATGGACAGTAGCGAAATTATTGCATTGTAGGCTTATGATGCGATATTCATCAATCCATAATCTGATCGACACCATGTCCTCTGGATTGTTGCCTTTGTTTAGATTCACGCCTCGTAAAATCATCAACATTCCTTCTTTGAATTCTAGAATACGTGGACGCGTTTCGCTATCTAATAAAGCATCTAAAATTATATCATCAAGGTAGTTTGCTTCTTTTTTTAGCCATTGTAGTGTATCTGGATTATTGGCATCCATATGCACCCAAGTCAAGGTAGTTGACTTCACTGAGTCACTGATTTTATCGCTCTGTACATGTTCTCCACCGCCTTGCCCATTAAAAGCTATTGCAAACAATATAGCTTTAGATAAATTATTTTCTGACATCCTTTTCTCCAAATGAATTTACAAATAGTAGTTCTAGTATTATATACAAGTATAAACAAAATTTTAAATCTTTAGCATGAGATATCAATAATATTTGGTATCAATAGGTATTCAACATGAAAAACATTATATATTCACCTTTAGCTAGCTTAGTGTTGCTTGTTTTAAGTGGGTCATTTTTTTTAACATTCATTACAATAAAGCTCAATATTAACGAAGTGACTGTCATAATGCTTGGGTTGATACATTCAGCATTTTATGGTGGTATTCTTATCGGGGCATTAAAAAGCGAAGAAATAATAAACAGAGTGGGGCATATTAGAGCTTTTGCTTCATTTTCCAGCATATTGACAATAACTATCCTTTTGCAGGCAACTTATCAAACGCCGTATATTTGGATCTTACTTAGATTTTGCGCAGGATTTGCTACAGCAGCAGCTTATGTAATTATTGAAAGCTGGCTTCTTGCTCAATCCACTAAATATAATAAGGGTAAAATACTATCTGTCTATATGATTTGCTTGTATTCGGCACAAACTGCAGGTCAATTTGGGTTGGATATACTAGATATTAATTCCTTAGAACCATTTATTTTAGCCGCTATTATATCAAGTGTGTCTATAATTCCAGCTTCGCTAACTTATGTTCCAGCTCCAGAAATAAAACCTATGCCTAAATTGGCAATTAACAAATATTTTTCTGCATCTCCTCTTGGATTTATGGGGTGTATTAGTTCTGGTTTAATACTAAGCGCTATTTATAGTTTTTTGCCTAAATATGCGGTGGATAATGATTTTTCAGTCTCTATGATGCTTGGATTAACGATAGCTGGTGGCTTTTGTTTGCAATGGCCGATTGGTAAACTTTCAGATACATTTGATCGTACAAAAATTATAATAATATTATCGCTAGTTATAGCAGTGATATGCTTGTTATTAGCAGTAGTACATTTTCATGAGGTATTAATTTACACTATGATGTTTATTTTTGGAGGATTGTGTTTTACTATATATCCTTTATGTATTGCGCAAGTATGTGATCATTTAGAGCATGGAAACATAATCAATGTTACCGGCGTTCTTTTGTTTGCTTACGGCGTTGGAGCTGTGTTAGGTCCTCCAATTGTTTCTTTGTTTATGGAAATGTTCTCTGCTGTCGCATTATTATATTACGTTTCATTTGTAGCATTTGTATTATTTTTATTCGGGTTATACAGAAATAAAATTGAAAAAAATATACCTCAGGATGAACAGGTGAAATTTATTGCTATGCCTAGAGTCTCGCCAATGTCTAATGAATTAGATCCACGTGTGGACAATGAGCTAATAACAGAAGAAAATAAGTTGTAATAGCGTTTTGCCTTTCAGTGATTATACTTGCTTTCTTTACCAAATTTTAATATAATCCTGCATTATAAAATTCTTGTAACTTGGATTAAATGTTGTCTGATAAAAAAACTATAGTAGTAGCTATGTCTGGTGGAGTTGATAGCTCTGTGGTTGCGGCGATGATGCATAATGCTGGTCATAAAGTAATTGGTATTACTTTACAGCTATTTGATTATGGTATGGCGCTGCAAAAAAAAGGCGCGTGCTGTGCTGGGCAGGATATATACGATGCTAAGATGGTCGCAGATAAGCTCGGTTTTCCCCATTATATTTTGAATTATGAAAATAAATTTCGAGAAGAAGTAATAGACGATTTTGTAGATAGCTATGTTCGAGGAGAAACACCGTTGCCATGTGTGCGTTGTAATCAATCGGTGAAGTTCAATGATTTACTCAAGGCAGCTAAAGAGTTGAAAGCTGATGCCTTGGCTACGGGGCATTATGTACAAAAAATAATAAATAATGATGATATTTCCGAGCTACATAAAGGAGTTAGCGAAGATAAAGATCAAAGTTATTTCTTATTTTCTACTACCCAAGAACAGCTAAATTATCTAATGTTTCCACTTGGTGGGCAGAGCAAAGGCGAAACCAGAGAATTAGCACGCCAACTTGGTTTGGAAGTTGCTGATAAACCAGATAGCCAGGATATATGCTTTGTACCTAATGGTAATTATCGCGATGTAATAAATAAAGTACGCCCCGAGGCAAGCGCTATAGGCAGATTTATGCATGTGGATGGTTTTGATCTAGGTGAGCATAAGGGTATAATTAATTATACTGTGGGTCAGAGAAGGGGGTTAGGCATAGCTTTCGGTGATCCTATATATGTTATAAAAATTGACCCGAAGACGAATACCGTTTATGTTGGACCCGAGTCCGCGCTTGTTAAAACACAGTTTTTACTCAAAGAAGTGAATTGGTTAGCAGAAGATAAACAGCCAAATGGTTTAGAAGTAACGGCAAAAATCCGTTCTACTACTCCAGGAGTTAGAGCAATGCTTACAGTAGAAGCTGATCAACAAATACGAGTGACTTTGTTAGAATCAGAAAAAGCTGTGACGCCAGGACAGGCTTGTGTGTTTTACGAAGGATCTAGAGTTCTAGGCGGCGGATGGATCACAAGAGATATCAAATAAATAAAATTAGGTATATATTTCCATGAGTTTTTTTAAGAAAAAAAGTTTTCAATCCGTAAAGGATACATACAATACTAGTGGTTTAGATAAAAATTTAACAGCATTTGATCTGATTTTATTAGGGCTTGGAGGCATCGTTGGTACTGGAGTGTTTGCGCTGACCGGGCTAGTCGCGGCCCAATATGCTGGCCCAGCTATTACCATTTCATATGCTATTGCTGGGTTTATTTGTATTTTTGTAGCCTTAGCTTATACGGAACTTGCCACAATGTTACCAACATCTGGTAGTATCTATACTTATTCATATGTTGCATTTGGTGAAGTTTTTGCATGGCTTGTGGGCAGCGTTATTATCATGGAACTCGGTTTTGCTGCATCCGCAGTTGCGGGTAGTTGGTCTGCGTATGTACAAGGTATTTTAATATCAGCTGGATATGGCTTACCAGAATATCTGGTAAAAACTCCATTTGAAGGTGGAATTATTAATTTACCAGCTTTACTAGTGGTATTGCTTGTTGGGTTTATGCTTTATCGTGGAACTAAAGAAAGCAAAAGACTAAATAACATATTAGTGTTTATAAAAATGTCAGCTATTTTTATATTCATTTTTTTTGCAGCACCTCATTTTGACGCTGCAAATTGGGAAAATTTTATGCCATATGGCTTTGACGATGTATTGCATGGATCATCTATTTTGTTTTTTGCATTTACTGGTTTTGGTACATTAGCTAGTGCCGCAGAAGAATGCAAAAACCCTAAAAGAGATTTAACAATTGGTATTATTGGTTCGTTGGTTTGTGCAACTGCAGTCTATGTAACGGTTGCGGCCGTGTTAACGGGTGTAGTGCCATTTAGCGAATTAGACAATGCCCAGCCTTTAGCATACGCTCTACAATTGACTGGTAGCGGAATTGGCTCTGCTTTGGTAGCTACTGGTGCAGTAGCTGGTATGACAACGGTTATTATGATTAATGCTTATGGCCAATCTAGGATTTTTTATGTTATAGCTCGTGACGGCTTATTACCTAAGGCGCTAGCAAAGATACATCATAAATATGATAGCCCACATTGGACAATTTTATTTTTTACAATGCTTATTGGTTGGATGGGAGCGTTAATTCCATATGGTTTGCTTGCTCAATTATCTAGCATGGGAGCATTGACAGATTATATGATTGTTGCTGTGATTGTGATGCTATTTAGAGTAAAATACCCAATGATCGAACGTCCGTTTAGATGTCCTGCTATATTTGTAGTAGCTCCAGTTGCTTTACTAGCGTCCTTATATTTGTTGTTTAAGCAAATTATCAGTAAACATGGCGACATGCTAATGACCGGCGAAATTTTTATATGTTGGTTTATTATTATATTTATTTTATATGTAATAAAAGTTTCTTGGTTTAAAGAGAAAAAAGCACTGGAAAACAACGATTAGAGTGAATTATAATGGCTTGGTTTTATCTGATAATCGCAGGAATTTTTGAAGTTGGTTGGCCAGTTGGGTTGCGTTTAGCGCAAAATTCTAATCAAAAAATGCTAGGGATAGCTATAGCAATAATCTGTATGGTATTTAGTGGCATATTATTATATATCGCCCAAAAATCAATACCTATGGGTATAGCATACGCTGTGTGGACCGGCATAGGTATAGTGGGAACTTTTTTAGTTGGAGTTGTTTGGTTTAATGAGCCAAATTCATTCGCTAGTTATTGCGGAATTATTTTAATACTTTCCGGAGTGGTCGTATTAAAATTTTCAAATATTAGCGTCAATTAGTTTCCCCAAACTTCACTTAAACGTCCTACGCGACCACATCTCCAGTAGTAATATTTATATCGCGCTGGATTTTTTGTTTTGTAGTCTTGGTGGTAATCTTCAGCTTCGTAAAAAAGCTTAGCTATTAAAATTTCTGTGACAAAATTTTGTCCTAGTGTTTTTTCATATTCCTGTTTGGTTTTTTCGGCTAATGATTTTTGATCATCGCTGTGGTAGTAAACGGCAGAAGTATAAGAAAATCCTTTATCACAAAATTGCCCTTGGTCATCAAAGGGGTCAATATTGTGCCAAAAAATATCCAATAATTTTTCATAAGAGATGATATTCGGATCATAGGTGATTTTTATTGCTTCTTTATGCCCTTCATGATTTTTATAGGTGGGTTTGAGAATATCTCCTCCTGTGTAACCAGTACGAATTGATATGATCCCGGGCATATTTTTATTAGTTTCGTAGTCTAAAAATGCAGCATTCGCACACCAAAAACAACCCATGGCAAAAATAGCTTCTTTATATTTTGATTTTTCTGTAGCCATAACGTTAGTGCTATATGTAATTAATATTAGTAGTAAAATTTTGAATATATTTCTCATTTTATAACAGTCTAATAAATTATATACGTCTTGCAAGGTGACCATAATTATCGTACTTCATTAAATTCTGTTCGACAACAAAATTCATATTCTCTATGTAATGCTTAATTAACGAAATTAGACCTTGTTTGTGAGCTGATAAATCATCTGCTGTAATGCTAATTTGTGTAGTGGTTATATATGGTTTAGAGCTATTTATTTTTACATATGTTAGTGAAAATATTCTGGGAGAAGCGATCAGGAATCCTCCTTCTAAGAGTATAATCGCCTCAATAAGAAGTTGTGGGGAGAGGCCAGATAAGACATCTTTTTTGCTAGGTACAGCACCTGTTTTGTAATCAATAATTTCAACTGTGTTATTTTGATCAATATCGATGCGATCTGCAATAGCGATGAGAGTAACTTGTTGCCCCTCAATATCTAGAGTAAGTTCGCCTTTGATTTCGCTATAGACATTAATTGAATTTTGACGTTTATTATCATCAAATAGAATAAATTCAGGAGCAATTGCAGTTATTTTTGTTAACCATGATTTTTTGCTATGGCTTGGTATATCATGCGTTTTTAGAATAGAATTAGATATTTCTAAAAAGGCTACCTCTTTATCTGGAGCGTGATGGTTATAATTTTTAGTATATTGTTCCACGACTAGATGGAAGAAATTTCCAAATTCGGCTAAGTTGGGTCTCTCATCTATTTCTTCTGTTTTTTTTAAAGAAAGTAATTTTTTAGCATAAAAATTATAAGGTGATCGAATGAGCATTTCAACATCAGTAGCTGATATTTTAGATGGAAATGCTTTGCTTTTTGCATAAAGATTTTCTGGTAGAGATTGGGTAGGTTTTGATGCTGGTTCTGCTACTGAGGAGCTTAATTTTTCTTCTAATATATGCATCAGGTGTAAGATAAAAGGAGAAGGTAGTAATTGCTTGCCAGCTTTTCTTTTAGCTCTGGTTAGTAGAATATTTTTATTATTCATATTGAGATAGAAATCATACAAAGTACTGCCTAAATTTGCCAAGCTGCTATCTAACTTTAATTCTTTTTGCATTTGCGTGTTTAACCAAGGGCTATTCATCACGGAGGTTGGATAAACCCCTTCGTTTAAATCGCTGATTATTATTAAATCATAGCTTATTAGAGTAGACTCATGTGCACGACATATAGTGATGTTAGAATTAGGTTTTGTTTCAGTTATGCGCCCCCCTTCTAATAATTGTTTTAAAACTTCGGGGAATTCGCTTTGAATATTCAGTTCTAACTGCCAATTTGCTTGAGTTATTTCAGTAAGTGAAGCTGCAATAGCAGGGCAAGTTTGCCAAATATCTGGAGTAAGAGCTTCTAAAGTTTTAATAGTATGCTTCAAGATAGTAGCAAATTTTTTAGAGGTTGTTTTTTTAGAAACTACGTTAGATAGATCCTGATAATATGCCTTTAATTCATCACTAGCATATTGTTGTATTATTGTTGATATTGCGTCTAAATTCGAAGCTAGACGGTTTCTTTGACGTACTAGGTTTTTTAATGATTGGGCATTTGGCGAATTAATTAAAGGGTGTGAAATGACCGCAAAAAAATTCTTGGTGTCAAAGTCGCAGCATAAATATTCTGAAAGTAGTAAGAGAAATGAGATGACAGATTGTTTAAGTATATCTAATCCAAAAATATCATGGTAATCGAGATTATATTTATCTAAAAACGTACAATATTGTTCTTTTACCTGCCCGCTATGTACAATAATTGCTATGTTTGCACTCGGGTTATTTAGGCATTGCAAGGCTATATATTCTGCTTCATGAAATATATTTTCAAATTCTACATAGTTTATTATGCTCTTTAGTTGATTTGATGAAGTAGGCGCGATTAATTTATCGATCAATTGAGGAGATTCTAATCCTAGTTTAATAATAGGTTTTTGTGATTTAAGTAGTTCTATTAGCTGATAAATTCGATATAGCGCATTTTCTGGAGAAGGAGCTTCTTTCAGAGAGCTATCTATAAAAGGGGACAAAATTATACTAACATTAGATAGTTTTACTGCATTTTTTATGAACTCATTGCTCATCAAATTATTGCCTGTTATACCAGCCAATAACAAGAATTCATCTGTGTTGTTTTGTAGTCGCGTTATCTCTGCGGTGAGAACAAGCTTTTGATAAGCTGCCCTAGTCATCTTATGTAAATTATTGATTTGTTTATGCCAATTTTCCGACGCATAACAGAGAAAATCGTAGATAGTATACCAATGTTCTGGTTGGTCTAGTGTTGGAAGGTTTTGTAAGTCATGTAAGTTGATATTATTAGCTTCAAATTCAAAAAATAAATTTGCAAGCGATGGAGCAAGGCGCAAGCTTTGAGATAAATCATATCCTAGCTTTTTATAAGAATAAATAGTTGTTGCTAAGGTAATTTTTTCTTCGAGTTTACTAAGGCAACCAATTTGTTCTGAGGGTATTTTAAATACTTCATTGCTTTCAGCAACTAGTCCTCCTAAGGGTATTATAGTTGGCAAAATGCTTGTTTGAAAATTCTCTATAAAGGTATTTTGCAACTGGCTGCAAAGCAGACCACTTGGTAATATGATTTTTAAGTTAGAAAACTCATTAGCAAAATGCTCTTGAGTAAAATTGACTAGTTCTTGCAGAAAATTTTCTTTGCTACTAGCTTGATAAATTTGCATTATATTAGCATGAATAGAGAATAATAGATTAACCTTGATAATGATCCAATAGATATGGCTAATATTGGACGTACCTTGCAAAATCCGGCGAATAACATTATGAACTTACCAAAAAATGGTAAAGCACTAAGCATTAAAAATATTGGCAAATATTTATTGCGCCGCATTTTATCAGTATTGATACTGCTTGCGTTATTTTCTTCGGATTTTAAAGGTGAGAGTATATTGTAACAGAGAATACCCAGCCCATAATTAATACAAGCAGCAAGCATAAATGCAAGGCTCGCCACCATGGTGACAAGATAGGAATTATATAAACCGAAAATTTTCATCGAATGGAGAGCAAGTTCGGTAGAAATATTAAAAGCGAAATTGCTAACCAAAGTATCGGTAAAAAGTAAACTATACATTTCAAATGAGCTCATAGATTTATGGTTATACAAAGTTTGTCTTTGTAGATCAAGATTATTTGATAAATGGAGGTAAATGTACTTGCAAACTTAGCAATCTAGGTTTAATTTCTATAAGTATAATTATAAAATAATTTGAGGAAAAATGTTGAATATCTCTTTTGAAGAAAAAAATCTATATGATAACGAATCTATAGCAATTTTAGTTAATGATCAGCTTAAGATTGATGGAGACATTATGACCCTTGATCAAAAACATCATGGGCTAATCTCTAAAACTATCCAAAATACAAATAAATTCAAAGGCACAGTTGGCCAAACATTATCCTTAACTACAACCGATAAAGACGGAGCACTTCGTAATATTATTATCGTTGGAATAGGTGATGAATCCAAATTGAAAGCTTATCAATTAGAAGAAGTTGGTGGCAAAATTTATTCCGCAGCAAAAGCATCAAAGTCTCTTAATGTTGGTATTAATGCACTCTCTAGAATTGGTTCTTTTGAACCTAATATTGTCGCTGCTCTTCTTGCTAGTGGTGGCTTTCTTGCAGCCTATAGCTTTAACAAATATTTAACCAAACGCAAGGAAGAAGAAAAATTCGTCACTGAGACTTTTAATATCATCGTTGCTGAGGAACAGGAAGCGTACGATACATTTGCAGCTAAGAAAGCTATTGCTATGGGTGTTTATTTTGCAAGAGATCTGGTAAGTGAAGCGCCAAACATACTATACCCAGAAAGCTATGCAGAGCGAATAGTTGAAAAGTTAGAGCCGCTAGGAATTGATGTTGAAGTATTAGGAGAGCGTGAAATGCGTAATCTTAGTATGGGGGCGCTGCTTGGCGTGGGTCAGGGGTCTGCTAACGAGTCCAAACTTGTGATCATGAAATATGAAGGAGGCGCATCCGATCAGAAACCAGTTTGTTTCGTTGGTAAAGGCGTGACGTTTGATACAGGTGGCATATCGATTAAACCAGCTGCTGGTATGGGTGATATGAAATATGATATGGGTGGTTCCGCTGCTGTCGTTGGTGCGATGAAAGCCTTAGCATTGCGTAACGCTAAGGTAAATGCTGTAGGTATTGTAGGTCTGGTTGAGAATATGCCAGGCAGTAATGCACAAAGGCCTGGTGATGTTGTTACTAGCATGTCTGGTCAGACAATCGAAGTATTAAACACCGATGCAGAAGGGCGTCTTGTGCTATGTGACTGTGTTACATATTTACAAGAAAATTTTGATCCAGATTGTATTATCGACCTTGCAACTTTAACAGGTGCTATTGTAATAGCATTAGCTAATACTTATGCTGGTTGTTTTGCTAACGATGATGAGCTAGCAAACAAACTTATTGCATCTGGTAGTAGTGTTAATGAAAAGTTATGGAGAATGCCGCTACATCAAGATTTTGATGAAATGCTAAAATCCCCCATTGCAGATATAGCTAATATTGGCGGCGAACGTGGAATGGCGGGTAGCTCTACTGCAGCACATTTTATCGGACGTTTTATCAAAGATGGCGTAAAATGGGCGCATCTAGATATTGCTGGAACTGCTTGGGAGAAAAAGGGTAAAAATCCAATTTGTCCAATAGGTGGCGTTGGTTTTGGCGTTAGATTGCTTGACCAATTTGTACAGGATAATTATGAATCAAAGTAAAAGGTCTAAAATATTTGTTGTTGGTAATGAAAAAGGCGGAGCCGGTAAGACCACATGCTCAATGCATCTGATTATTGGCCTACTTGATCGTGGTTACAATATTGCAAGTATAGATACTGATTCAAGACAGCATTCATTAACGAGCTATATAAATAATCGTAAGGAATATAATAATAAAAATCCACAGCACAAAGTAGATATGCCCTTGCACTTCCATTTGCAAGGTGTTGAGCATGAAGTCTTGGTTGAAAAAGAAAAACAGGAGAAAATTCAGTTTGAACAAGCTTTCAATGTCGCACAAAATCATGCTGACTATATTGTAATTGATACTCCTGGTAGTTATACCAACCTGTCACGTATTGCACATTCATATGCTGACACCGTTATAACACCTATTAATGATAGTTTTATTGACTTAGATGTAATAGCCAAAGTTGAAGGTAAAGATTTGGGTGTATTTAAGCCATCTATATATAGTCAAATGCTATGGGAACAAAAAATGGAAAGAGCCGCAAGAGATCAAGGCTCTATTGATTGGGTAGTAGTACGTAACCGCCTTAGCTCTCTAGATGCACAAAATAAGCGCAACATGGCTGATGCTCTTGAGAAGATATCAAAGCGTATTGCTTTTCGTATAGTACCGGGTTTTAGTGAGCGCGTAATATTTAGAGAGTTATTCTTACATGGTTTGACTTTGCTTGATTTAAATAAAGCAAATTTTACTAAGACATTGAATTTATCGCATGTGGCAGCAAGGCAAGAAATTCGAGACTTTTTAGATAGTTTAAAAGTTTAATGATGCTGTATATTTCAATAATTATATCAGTAGTTCTAGCCTCTGTTTTAGTATATGTAGTTTATCAAAATATTAATCTAAAAGTACAGTCACGTTTTTTGGAAAATTCTGTTACTAGTAGTCAGTCAGAACTCGAGATACTAGAAAATTCTAAGATTGAATATATACAAAAAATCGAACAATTATCCGGTCAATTGAAATATCAGGAGCAATTCATTTCAGAATTTGAAAAGCTTCGAGATGAATCAAAGCAATCAACTAAAGCGGCTTTGTTTGATTTAGGTAATGAACTATCCAAGCAGTTGATTGATATACATAAAAAAGAAAACAAGGAAAGTAGAGAAGTTTCTGAAAAAAGTATCCAAGAGACATCCACTAAGTTTAATTCTGAATTCGAAAGAATTGTAAATATGGTTGGAGCTCTGAGCAAAGAAGTATCTCAATCTAAGGATATAGTTGATGTAATAAAGAACTCCTTACTCTCACCATCAGGTGCGGGTAATTTAGCAGAAATTACACTAGAGAATATTTTGAAATCATCGGGGTTGCGTAATAATCTTGATTTCATTATGCAATATAGTTTAGCTACCGAAGATAAGGCGGTATTGCGGCCGGATTCTGTTGTTTTCTTGCCAGGCGATAAATTGATGGTAATAGATGCTAAAGCTTCTAAATTTTTAGTAGATGATCAAGATGATTTAAAAAATCTTGCAAGAACCATGAACATACATTTGCGTTCTCTAAGTGGAAAGAATTATGCTGAGATGGTCAAAAAAAGTCTGTCTAATAAAGAAGTTAATGTGGGTAATATAATTACTTTAATGTTTGTCCCATCGGAACATGCTATTGAAAAAATTATTGAAGCAGATAGTGATTTTATGAATAAAGCGTGGATGGCCAATATTTTTCCAGTAGGACCTGCTGGTTTGATGAATATGCTGTCATTTGCTAAGTTTCAAATCTCCGAACAATTGATGATGTATAATCATCAACAAATTATTGAAGAAGTAAAAAAGCTTATCGCTTCAGTTGGAAATATTACGGAGCATTCGGTACGTCTAGGTAGTAGTCTTTCTAGTACTATGAATCATTATGATAAATTTGCTGCCTCATTTAATCGAAATTTCTTATCCAAAGCGCGTAATATTAGTAAAATGGGGATAGAAGGCACTAATGCAAAGAAAACTCAAGAGCCCTTGCAACGTTTTCAAGTTATCGCTCTGAAATCAGAACTTATAGATATAGAGCCTCAGGGTGAAGTGAGTGAAATTAAAAATTTAGAAAATTCATAGCTAAATATTAGCGTTTTTATATTGTAATGCTTAGGTTTGTAGCAGTTGAATATATGATATAATTGTTAGTGAGCCTAGTACAATACACAATAAATCTTGGAATTTAGGCGTCATAAAGCCATTAGTGTTTTAAAATTATTAAAAGCATTAGGGGGAGAGTCTTCTTTAATTATATAACTCTTTTAAATAATACAAATTTTGTTTCAGTAATAGTGATTTTGTCAAAAACAAAGCCCTTAAAGTCAAGTGTTGACTTATCTTTAATGGCTTCTTGATCCATCGATTATTTTTTAATATTGTTGAGATATTTGTTTGGATGGATTTTAGGTCGTCAATAATTACTGAAATTCTATGAAAGATTGTTCGATAACTCCTATTAGTAAGGTAGTTCTATCGAGGTCATGATCGTCATAAAACGACTCGCTAGAATCTATTATATTGCCGTTAATATCATAAGCATGAAATCAAGTTATAGAAGTTGAAGTATTGTTATGAAAAATTGATCCATAGTCAATACATCCGCCAGAATTAAGCGTTATTGACAAACTAGGAAAAAAATGTTGGTATCACGAGATAATATTTAGAGTAGATTCGTTGTTAATTGTAGGTTTGGTAATCATATAAAAGTCTCTTTGTTGGTTGTGTTATCAAAATATAGCGCAATTTCTTAACATTAATCAATAAAATAATACACTTAATAAATAACAAAAAATTAATTAGTCTGTCAATATAGGTAAGTGCTTTTAACAGAATTGATTTAGTACAACCCTGTTGTTTTAGCCATAGCGAATGAAGTTAAATTAGCATAACAGAAGTTAAGTAGAGGGGGGTGGGCAACCATTGTGTAACTTGCTTTGGTATAATAATTAATGCTAAAATTGGTCTATCATGATATAAGATCAAGGCGATTTTCTCTAGCTCTAATCCTTATTCTTAACTCGCATTATAAAAGAAATCACCCGGCAACAACTTTGTTTCTACCATCTTCTTTTGCTTCGTACATGGCCCTGTCGGCTCTAGTAATAAAGTCTTCTACGGATTCTTTAGCTTCTAATTCAGCAATTCCAATTGAGGCTGTCTTTTTTAAAGGCTCGCTTTGACCTGGGATAATAAAATCCACTGATTCAATAGCTATTCTTATTTTTTCTGCCACGTTAGCACAAGTTTCAAGGTCAATATTACCAAGTAATACTACAAATTCTTCTCCACCATATCGTGCAATAAGGTCGGTTACTCTAAAAGAAGATTTTAAAGTGTCAGCCAATGTTTTTAATACTGCGTCGCCTGCGGGATGCCCATAATTATCATTTACTTCTTTGAAGTGATCCATATCTAGCATCATCATGCACATAGGTTTGCCCGATGTTTGAGAATTTTCTGACATTTGCTTGATATGTATATCAAAATAGCGTCGATTAAACAATCCAGTTAAACCATCTTTAGTAGACAAATCTACACTTTCTTCCAGCTCGGTGCGTAGGTTATCTTGATAATACTTTCTACGTAATTGAGTTTTAATGCGTGCTTGTAGTTCACTTTTATCTACAGGATAAATAAAATAATCATTTATCCCAAGTTCCATACCTTTAATAACCATAGCTATATTTTCTTCTTCTGCTAGAAGCATTAATACGGCGTTTTTAAAAACTGGTTTTGAGCGTAACATTACCCCAATACGTAAAGGGTCTACCACATCTATTTGACAACTAATGATAATTACATCTGGTATAAAGGAGCCAAGACTATCAATGTCGTCTGGTGATGCTAATACTTGTATTTGTTCACTAAGAGTAGTAAGGCTAGCTTTGATGTTTTTAGCTTGAATAACATCATCATCGATCAGCAAAAACTTACTATCTGCAAAATTTTGCTTTGGAACTAGAACTTTTCCACCTAATTCAGAGACTGTATTATTTCTTAGCTTAAGTTCATCGATTACGGTTTTCATACGGGTCAGAGATTTAACTCTGGCAAATAATGCAGTATCGTTTATTGGTTTTGTTAGAAATTCATCTGCTCCAGCTTCTAAGCCTTTTACCCTATCTTCGATATCAGAAAGAGCAGTAACCATGACTACAGGTATATGCGTAGTATCTGGATTTGATTTTATACGCGTGCAGGTCTCAAACCCATCCATTTCTGGCATCATTACATCTAATAGTACTATATCAATTTTATTTTCCGATAAAGCTTTTAGAGCATTAACCCCATTAGTTGCCGTAACAACGGTATAATATTCACTGAGTAATTTTGCTTCTAGTAATTTTACATTGGCATCTAAATCATCTACCACTAATACTGTTGCCGTCATTATTATATTCTGGAAGTTGGGTTAATAAAAAAATCAATTGCTTGAAAAAACGTTTCAATTGATACTGGTTTTGATAAATACATATCACATCCAGATTTAGAGATTAACTCTTCATCTGTTTTCATTGCGAATGCAGTTATTGCAATGATAGGTATATGTTTTGTCATTTCGTTTGCTTTTAGTTCGCTAATAAGATCTATGCCAGATATACCGCTATTTAGTTGAATATCCATTAAAATAAGAGCGGGCAGTGCTGTGGTCGCAATGTCAACAACAGACCCACCATCTTTTGATACAATAATTTCACATTCTTTGATCGTTAATAAATCACAGAATAATTTTAAGTTTAAATCGTTATCTTCGACGATGAGAACCTTTTTCATGAAATTCTAATACTAATAATGTTAATCTTCTTAATAAAAAAGCTTTTCAATTACCGCTAATCAACATTATAACATAACAATCTCATCTGCAAGAGAACTGATTCTATAAGGTTATTATTAATTCATATTTTTAGTGCGAGTTAGGAGTAAGAAAATTTAATTCTTCCCAAGCCCCTTGTTTTGTCTGGCTAAAGGCGTTTATTACAAATTTATTAATGTAGCTTTTTTCTAACAGGTTTTTTATTGCACCAGAGTGTATTTTTTGTATATCGTCGTATATAAAGAGTATTTTTTGCACGATCTGAGATTGAATCACGCTATTTTTGGAAAATGCTTCAAGTATAGTTTTTTGTGAAGGGTTTACAAAAATAATGATCTCTGCTTGATTATACTCGTTTATATTATGAGTAATAAAAACAGGTTGTTTTTCTGGTAATGGGTCTGAGTTAGTGGCGTGCGGAATGAAATGTTTTTTAGAATAAGTCCAAAGAATCCGATCTAAATTTTGTGAATAATCTTCATTTTCAGTAAAAACATTGGTTTTTAAATTACTGTAATAGCATTTTTCAGTAAGTTGACAAAAAGTTTTCGGCAGTTGGCTTTGTGCGGTTTGGTAGCAACTAATTTTTATCATTGTATTCTCGTCTAAAGTTTGTTAAATAATTTAAATTATACTGTTCGCCCTTGCTTGTTGAAGATTGTGAAAGTATAATTTTATAATTAGTCGTTTTTGTGTTTTTAAGTAGTATGTAAATTAAGGATAAATATATACCATGTTAAGATGTACATACATAGTACTTATTCATAATAATGAGAGCAACATTCCTAATTTAATTGCCTCTTTAAAGCAAGTTGAGGGGAACCTTCGTAAAGAATTTATTTTTATAGATGATGGTAGTACGGATAATTCATTAAGCGTGTTAAAATTGGCTGTAAATGATCTGCCGCGTACGACTATTATTACACAGCAAAATCAAGGGCCTTCTATTAGTATAAATAAAGCCTCAAGTTTAGCTACTGGTGATTATATCCATTTTGTTGAAGGTCATGAAGTGCTACATCCAGAGTCTACAGCTTTGCTCATAGAATCTAGCTTAAACTTAGGTGCTCAAGTAGCGGTGGGCCGTGTTTCATCCAAAGTAATTGCAGAAAAGATTAAGACAGTGCCACAATTAATTGAAACACCTATTAAAACAATATTGACCAACCAAATTGCATCTACAAGAGAAATAGGCCGGTCTGGGTCTCTCGTGCACAGAGAGTTATTGGATAAAATTGATAAAGCAGATAGTAGTATTTATACACAAAATATGTCCCTATCGTTGCGTTGCGCGAAATATAGTAAATTTGTCTACATTGATGCTAATATTTCGAGTGCTTCAGCCCGGTGTGATGATCAGAGTAGTAGATTTGTATCCTATAATAATTTAAAGGCAATATATAATTTTGCCAAGGCTAATCCAGAACTTTTTGCCAATTTAACGTCTGAGCTTTTGTTGGCTTTGAGCCGAGAGTCTATTCAGCGCGGTGACAAAATTAATTATTCTATTAAGTCTCTAACTAGTAAATACATTAAATCCACTTCATTAGATGCAATCCTCAAATCTTACAAAAAAGAGTTGGACAGATTATTTTAAAAAATAATCTAATCACCTCTTGAAGTAATTTTTTCAAAGCATATATAGACAATACAGATGAGTGAGAACTTAATCTAAAATCAACTAATGAAATGAGGTTACAATGAATTTTAGACCATTGCATGATCGTATTGCAATTCAAGCGATAGCTGCGCAAGAAAAAACTACAGGAGGAATAATTATCCCAGATAATGCTCAAGAAAAATCAATGAAAGGTAAAGTAGTAGCCGTTGGTAATGGAGCAAGAGATGTTAATGGTAATATCATCCCACTAGAAGTTAAAGTCGGTGATATCGTTATGTATGGCAAATGGGGCGGTGCAGAAATAAAAATTGATGGTCAAGAGTTGGTTATCATGAAAGAAAGTGATGTAGTGGGCATTCTGTCTAAATAAGCATTTGAGTAAACACATTTAAGGAGAAGTAAAAAAATGGCAAAGCAAATTCAATACGGTACAAAAGCTCGTGAAGAAATGATCAAGGGCATTGATATCTTAGCTAACACAGTAAAGGTGACCTTAGGACCGAAAGGACGTAATGTTGCGATCGAGCAATCTTTTGGCCCTCCAAGGTTGACAAAAGATGGTGTGACTGTTGCAAAGGCAGTCGAGCTAAAAGATGCTAATCAAAATTTAGGCGCGCAGCTAGTAAAATCAGTAGCAAGCAAAACAGCTGATACTGCTGGTGATGGTACGACAACGGCAACAATCTTGACGCAATCTATTGTAAAAGAAGGCAATAAATCAGTCGCTGCTGGCTTTAACCCAATGGACCTTAAAAGAGGTATAGATCTTGCAGTTGAGCACGTGCAAGCTGAGATTAAAAAAGCTAGTAAGGCTATTAGTACAAAAGAGGAAATAGCACAAGTTGGAACAATTTCTGCAAATGGTGATAAGCAAATTGGTGAGCAAATTGCTTTAGCTATGGAAAAAGTTGGTAAAGAAGGAGTAATCACTGTTGAAGAAGCCAAAAATTTCGGCTTTGAAGTTGATGTAGTTGAAGGGATGATGTTTGATAGAGGTTATTTATCACCATACTTTGTTACTAATTCTGAAAAAATGACAGTAGAATTAGAAAATCCGTATATCCTTATTTTTGAAAAAAAACTATCAACATTACAACCAATGCTACCTGTACTTGAAGCGGTTGTACAATCATCAAGACCATTATTAATCATTGCAGAAGATGTAGAAGGTGAAGCCTTAGCTACTCTTGTTGTTAATAAAATCAGAGGTGGTTTAAAAGTTGCGGCTGTGAAAGCTCCTGGTTTTGGTGATAGAAGAAAAGCTATGCTTGAAGATTTAGCTATTCTAACTGGTAGCCAGTTAGTTAGTGAAGATTTAGGGATGAAGCTAGATAATGTTGATCTTTCTATGCTTGGAAGCGCTAAAAAAGTAAAAATTTCCAAGGAAGATACTATTATTGTAGATGGTTCTGGTACAAAAGTTGATATCGAAACAAGATGCGGTCAAATTCGTCAGCAAATTGCTGAAGCTACTTCAGATTATGATAAAGAGAAATTACAAGAAAGATTAGCAAAACTTGTTGGTGGTGTGGCTGTACTAAAAGTAGGCGGCGCAACCGAAGTTGAAGTTAAAGAAAGAAAAGATCGTGTTGACGATGCATTACACGCAACTAGGGCTGCTGTTGAAGAAGGCGTAGTAGCGGGTGGTGGAACAACATTATTCTATGCAGCTAAAAGCTTGGAGAAATTAAAGGGCAAAAATGACGATCAGCAAGCTGGTATTAATATTGTCAAGAGAGCCCTACAAGCGCCAATCCGTCAAATTGCAGAAAATGCAGGTGTTGATGGTGCAATTGTTGTTGGCAGACTTGATGAGTCTAAGTCCAACACATTTGGTTTCAATGCGCAAGATATGGAATATGTAGACATGATTAAAGCTGGTATTATTGATCCAACTAAAGTAGTGCGTACTGCGTTGCAAGATGCTGCATCAGTTGCATCTTTAATTATCACTACAGAAGCGTTAATTACAGCAGATCCATCTGTGAAAGAAGATTCTTCAGCTGGTGCTGGCGGTATGCCAGGTGGTATGGGAATGGGTGGAATGCCAGGAATGGGTTTCTAAATAAGCTCATTAATATGAGTTAAAGCAACTCCCCGTTCTTTGTTATTTATAATGACAAGAACGGGGGATGAAATTTATAGAAAAATAATATTGCTAATTTATGATATTCAAGCTAAAAGCTTTATAAATTATTTATATTATTAAGCTATGTATTTATTAAAAAAATCTCTTCTTATTCTAGTAATTATCACTACATTTATTGTTAATATCAACTCGGTTTTGGCGGTAAAATCACGTAAAGGACCGTTGCGAAGCTTTGGGGATTATGCACAAATTATTAATCCATTAATTGCTGGAAGTATTGCCTCGCAAGAAAAAGGTTTTGGACATTTTGCTATAATTTATGGGCAGAGTTTTGTTGCTATGTATAGTATAAAGTATGCATCCAACCAAGGCAAATGGAGAGCTAGTAAGAGGCCGTTTATTGAAGGTAAAAAGGATCGTTACGAAGGAATGCCATCAGGGCATACAAATTCCGCTTGGATAGCGGCTTCGTATGTGCGCACTTTTTCTGAAGATAATCAATATGTGTCAATTCCACTTTATATTACTGCTGCAATCACTGGCTATAGTAGAGTGCGTGCAAAAGAGCATACAACAGCACAAGTGCTTGCAGGTGCAGCATTAGCCGAAATTGTTACTTACATCAATAGCAAACTGGACTGGAGTAATGAATATCAGTCTAGTAATTTCTATATTGGTGGGGATGAGGTTTCTGCAAGTTTTAAATTTAGCTTTTGATGCATATAGACTTGCTAAGATAATTAAGTATCCACGTGTTTTCTCTTGTTTTTATACTGCAATCAAAAGAACCTAAGCTGGTTTTCAGTTACAAAAATAACGCTCATCAAGTAAAAAACTAAAATTTAATTCGCTTAGAGGTTGAAGGTGGTTATACAGACTGCTAAATATATATAAGTAGGTCTGTTGATTGAGTATAGGCAAGTTTGCTTAATTTAGAGATATAAATAAAGACGCTAATTAGTTGAATGTTTCTACGAAATTAAAGAAGTTAGGGGCACTTAAGTTTAGGCTTGATGTTATCGAAATGAATAATAAACAGTGTAAGTGATGCAACTAAGCCTTTAAACAAAAGAAGGTTTATGTTTAATAATCAAAGCTAGTTGCATTGTTTTTTGAGTACTTAAGAACTGATAATGAGCAAAAATGCGACAAAAAGCTACTGGGTAATACTATTATTTATAGTAGCGCTAACGTTATCCGGATGCTCTGGCGAGAAGTGCATAGAAGCAGATGATTTTGGTCATGCGCAGTTTACGGTGTCAGCTCGTTATAAAAAAGATGAGTTATTGGGGGAGCAAGTTGGGTCTAACCAAGTAGCCCCGTGGCGTGATTCAGCTTACCGTGTAAATGGTCGTCCTCTGACTGTTGTGGTACGTGGTTGGGAATATAATGTAGATTATAACACTTCTAGCGAAGTATCGGCTTGGTGTGCATGGTATGGCCTGAGCGATGATACTAGCACATTATCCAAATTTTGCGAGCGTTTACGAGATTGTCAGTTTATTGACGGGGTGATGTGTACCAATACCCCAGATGCTAGAATTGCTAATGCTCCATGTTTATTTAGAAAAGGCGTTGGTTTATACGCTTTGATCGCGCAAAAAGGTACAAATCCTAATTTAACTATGTCGTCACAGAGAGATCCAGCGGGCCTGAGTTTTCATGTTGGTGAACCTACTTCTGGTTATAAAATGTATGAAGTTGATAAAAATAATCAAACACGAGAAATTGGTGGCAGAGTTTATGATTATGGTACTGATACCATAAAAAAACAATATTCGGATAGTAAGCTTTATTTTAAAATTCTTGATAAATTCTATGATGACAATAATGGTCAATACCGTGTTGTCGTTAAATCTGGTATTACTCAGGTAAGCCCGGACCCAGTTACTTATGTAACTAATTTGGTTAAAACATTCTTATTTGGTGTGGATAACGATTATGGTCTGATACGTAATATTTATTTGGGTGTGATTAATCAGCCTGGTTATCGTCTGGCGGTATCTGCTTTGCTTACATTGTATATTATGTTTACAGCTTTATCTTATTTGGCTGGTAACCTGCAAGTTACGCATACAGAGCTATTAACAAGGGTGGGTAAGATTGCTATTGTTTCTGCTTTGCTTAGTACGGAATATAGTTGGAGCTTTTTTAATGATTACTTATTTGTTTATTTTGTTGGTGGTGTAGAACAAATATTACAAATGATTATAGAAGCTGGCGCTACTGGTCCGGGCTCACCAAGTATTCTTGCAATGATGATTGCTCCACAAACTCTTTCGAAGCTCTTCTCATTACTATTTGTTGATTGGATGGGCTTTATATATATTATTCTATTTATAATTGCTCTCTACTTCATCATTATGATTTTCTTTGAAGCGGCTGTTATTTATCTAACAGCACTCATTGCGATTGGAATGATAATTGTCATGGGGCCGGTGTTTATTTGTTTTATGCTGTTTGGTATCACTAGATCTTTGTTTGAAAACTGGTTAAAGCAGTTGATTTCATATGCAATTCAGCCAATTATTTTATTTACTGGTTTGATCTTTATTTCAATGATTTTGCGTCAAGAAATTTATGGTTCATTAGGCTTTAGAGTGTGCCAAAAAGGCTTTCCTAAAATGAGTAGTGGTAGTGAACAATTTTTTGCTGAGGCCACTGATGGGACAATTGCTGCTGGTTTAAAAAATTCACTATTCTATTGGTGGTTTCCATCGCCGATGAAGGGAGAGAATTTTACCAAAACTAAATTGCCAATACCAGTGCCTATCGATCATTTTACTTCTGGCGATAATGTAGTCGGTACGGTGTCTGATACTGGTTTCTGTGAGGCATATGGCTGTATCGAAGAGAGATATATAGACTTACCATTCCTAGATCCTGACTCTCCTAGGGATCAGCAACGTATAGGGCAATTTTGGGCTGGTAAATTTGTACAACTTGATGGAATGTTGCTAATTTTTGTTGCAATATACTTGCTACATAAATTCAATGGTCTAGCAATTTCTTCAGCTAGGTTCTTGACTGGCACATCTGGTAATCTAACTAGTATAAGCAACGTAGGTGACGCGGTTAAAGCGCAAACTTTTGCTAAACTAAATCATAAGTTAGGCAAAATGCCTGGTAGGGCACTTGATACAGCGATAGGCCGAGGTAATCGCGAGCAAGGGCGAGCAATAAGGCATGGTATGATGAGGACTATCAAAGAGGCCCCAGGTGCATTGTTTGATAAAATTAGAATTCAGGGTATAGGCGGCAAAGGCGGTTTAGAAAAAGAAGCTCTATCTAAGGGGGCTAACAAAGCAGTGTTGTCAGAAGTAGAAAAAAGCACTGGTCTAAAACAGGGCGATGTAAATAAAACTGCTATTAAAGATTATCAGAAAAATCTAGCAACTAAGTTAAATACTATTGATGGTAGTTTGACAGATGGGCAGCGTAAAAAATTAGCTAAGGAGATGTCTAATAAAAAACCATCCGAGCTTAATAATGAACTTGCTAAGGCCAAGTTTGGCAAAAACCACAAAGATCTTTCTAGTGTACAGAAAGCAGAGATCGCTAAGCTCAATAATAGGGAGCTACGCATGCAAGCAAGAGATGCGGCGAAGGCAAAAGCTTTCCAGAAAGCATATGTTGATGCCTATGCGGATATGTCTAATCGTGGTATTGGAATTGTAGGTAAGCAGAATAAAACTATCCGTAGTTTAGAAGAGATAAAACATCGTTCCGACGAAAGAAAAAAACTAAAAAAAGCGAAAGAGCAGCAAATAGGTAAAGAAATTTACTCAGAGATTGAAGCTCTAAAAGGTAGCGCTTTTGCCAAGGTTACTGGTGGTAAATACGACCCACGCCATAAACATGATGGTAGTGCTTGGCACGGTATTAATACTGATCCTAGACTTAATTATGAGGGAGCTCCTAACCATACTAAGCAAACATACTCTGAGATTTTAGCTCAAGAAAAACAAGCGGTTGTACGTGCTGAAATCACTCGTGATATTGACAGTTTAAGCCGCAAACACGGCGAGAAAGTAACTTCACCACAATTTTTATTACACGCTCAGAAGACAGCTAGCCCTGAGCTTTCTACCTTTAAGGCATTGGAAAGAGCGGAGGTACACTCAATGGTAGAAGAAAATCTACGCAGCGGCCAAGATCCATCCTTCAAGGGTAATACTTATATGAGTGAGTATGCTAAAGATTCTGAAATGGAGCATATGATAGATCGTGCTTATGAAGTACAAAATGATATCTTTGACAAGGATGTCTTTATTTCGCAAGCAGAAGAATACGAAGCTACTTATCAACTATCCGTAGAGAATATAGAATCTGCTTACGATACATTAGGAGAAAGGGGAATAGGTGTTACCCCGGAAGAGCTCCCAGCAGCGCTTGAAAGTCATTATGCTGATAGTATGAACAAAGAGGATGCTGGAAAAGAAGTAGAGCAATTAAAGCAATCGCTAGAAGATTTTACCTCGAGCCAAGAAGTATTACAGCAAATTGACAAACGCAAAATGGAAGTGGCTGAAGAAATTGAAACGCACGTATCTGGAATAAATGAACATAGAAAGGGCGCTGATATGGAAGAATATCATCCAGAAGTACCAGAGCTTGGCGTACGTCGATTACGTAAAGTTGAAGACCTTATGCGGAAGTAGTAGGTGCTAGTCAAATAATATATTTATAACTTTCTTTTGTTACCTTTTATGCGATTATGGTCTATACATCCTAAATATCTAGATGCTAGCGGGTTAGTAGCGCTTTGGCGAGAATCATTGCTTGCTCAAAAAGTTCTGCTAGGTGGAACAAAGGCTTATGTAAATCACCCGCAGCTAGATCGTTTTAAAATACATCCATTACCTATTGATGCTATAGGATTTTATTTGGGTCAAATCTATCAAGAAGCTAGAGTTAGAGGTTATAATTTCAATAAATCTAAAATCATAAAAGATGTGGATGTAGAAAGAATTTCTGTCAATAAAGGCCAACTCGAATATGAGATAGCGCATTTAAAGAAAAAATTGCAGCATCGCTCTCCAGCAAAATTTAACTTAATAATTGATATTATGCTTCCCGAAACTCACTCGTTATTCTATATGATAAACGGAGATATTGCAGCTTGGGAAGTTATATAGTAAATAGTCCTTTGGCTAAATAAAGGCCTGAAGTCCTATGCCTATATATTCTACTTTGTTTTTGTAGAATTGTCCGTGTATTGATTTGCCCCTATAATACTCTGCTAATAGTTGGACTTGTTTGTTAAAAGATATAGCATTTTCAAGTTGAATACCTGCTTTTATAGAAACCCCAGGATAAAAATTAGCCATTTCCTTTACTTTTATATCAATGCCAGCTACTGGTCTAAACTTGCCATTGAAGTATGTATTACTCGATATATACGTAAGCGTCAATTTCCCTGCATCTAACAAAACCAAAAAACTATGATATATAATTTCTCTTAACAAAATAAGAGGAGAATATGTCAAAAGAAATATTAAATCGTACTGAAGCGGAGTGGAAATTATTA
>Ga0209390_10000906_pt1 | contig 58649 bp, 51 predicted proteins | sample BON01_FD_187212 | JGI IMG/M metagenome (GOLD analysis project Ga0209390, IMG submission 187212) | Freshwater microbial communities from Lake Bonney liftoff mats and glacier meltwater in Antarctica - BON-01 (SPAdes) (version 2) | ecosystem: Environmental > Aquatic > Freshwater > Ice > Glacier...
AGTTAGATTTTGCACTTTGGACAAGAAAGGCTGTAAAAGAGCTTGTGGAAAGGGAGTTTAAGGTTGTTTTAGCCATCAACACAATGGGCGATTATTTGCGCAAATGGGGCTTTACACCTCAAAAGCCAAAGAAAAAAGCTTATGAACAATGTGATAAAAAAGTTCAGAAATGGCTTGATGAAGCGTATCCAAAAATTAAGGAAGATGCAAAAAAGGAAGATGCTGTAATTCATTGGGGAGATGAAACAGGGGTTAGAAATAACTGCCAACATGGGCGTTCATACGCTCCCAAAGGAAAAACTCCCGTAAAAAAGATTATGTCTAAACGTTTTTCAGTCAATATGATATCAACAGTTACGAACCAAGGTAAAGTCCAGTTTATGATTTATTCCACAAACATGAACTCGCAAAAACTTATTGAATTCATGGAACAACTTATAAAAGGAAGTGAAAAGAAAATCTTTTTAATTTTGGACAATTTACGGGTACATCATAGCAAAGTGGTTAAAGAATGGCTCGCAAAAAAGGAAATTAAAGACAAAATAGCAGTTTTTCATTTGCCCGCTTATTCTCCTGAGAAAAATCCGGATGAATATCTGAACTGGGACCTAAAACAGGGATTATCGGCAAAACCATCACCTAAAAATGTATCCAAATTAGAAGAAAATGTGAAAAATCACATGGAAATGCTAGTGGAAAATCCGGCTAGAGTAGCTAAATACTTCAAACATCCAGATATTCAGTATGCGGCATAAATTAATTCCGATAAAAACCCGTCAGGTTAATATAATAAAAAAAGGAACTATAAAAAGAACAAATTACACTTCTTTAAAAGAGATGGATGAAGATTTAACAAGGTTCTTAATCCACTATAACCTTTATAGAAGACATGGAAGCCTAAGAAGGGAACTGAACGTCAAAACACCTTTTAACGCAGTAGAAAAATGGTATGAACTAGACCCTGAAATATTCAAAGAAAAACCAGAAGGATTTAAAAATAAAACCTTAAATTTGAACCATAAGTTTAAAACAAGGTACAGGGAACAACCTTGTGAAACCTAACACTTAACCCTTTTTAGCCTCCCTAAACTGATTGGTGATTTTAGGATAGGAAATACCGCTGGAGCTACCCTTGAATGTGTTTACTCTGAATTAAGTAACCAAGAAATCAAGGGAATACTATTTTAGACTACTTGTCTAATTAAGAATACAATAAATGCAATCTAATAAATGTCATTGCAATTACATTAATAATTTTTGACAAAAATCACTTTCCGTAGTGCTGTGGTGGTGGTGGATAATAAATAAAAAACCCGTAAACTATAATAATCAAATAGTTACGGGTTCTAATAGTGGAGCTGCAGGGAGTCGAACCCTGGTCCAGTGAAGCGCTAAAATTACGCCTTCTACATGTTTAGTTTAAACTTGATTTTGGAAGAAAGTAAGGTGCCAAACAAACCTACCCTTTCTCTTGACCTGCTAATAATCAATCTTGGTAACAGATATTCCAAGTTGATACCCTATTGTGTTTGAGCACCCTGATTCAATGACCAATTAGGCTACATCATTGAGGATGCATGGTATGCGTAATCTCTAAGATTAGGCTGCCATAGCGAAGTTGTTATCGCCTTTTGTTTTTTGAATTCCGATATTAAAGCGCATGGAAATCAAAGCGCTACATGCTTACATATTCAACAAACCTCCTGTCAAATCCAGTCAGCCCCAATTAATTATTAATTGTAAATGTTTAATGATTAGTAATGTAAGAATTAAAAATTCAACATTAAAAATTAACCATTCATCTAACTGCAAATATAATGCCTTTTTTGTGAAAATCTTTCATGTAAATTTGCGCCCTAATGCTGAAAATAGCTATTATTAAAGAAAACAAACAGCCTGCTGACAAAAGAGCTCCTTTAACCCCCACTAATTGTTCTTTCTTACTGCAAAAATACGCCAACCAGATAGAGATTTGGGTGGAAAGTAGTGGAGATAGGATTTTTACTGACGAGGAATATAAAAATGCGGGGTGCATTATTGGTCAAGAAGTTTCCAACTGCGATATTTTATATGGAGTAAAAGAAGTTCCATTAGAGTTTCTTATACCCAACAAAACATATTTCTTTTTTTCCCATACTATCAAAAAGCAATCCAGCAATCACCGAATGTTTCAAGCAATGATTGAAAAGGACATCACCTTGATTGATTATGAAAAATTGATGGAAAATGATACCAGAATTTTAGGTTTTGGTTATCACGCGGGCATTGTGGGTGCTTATAACGGATTGCTTACTTATGGGAAAAAATCAGACTTGTTTTTTTTAAAACCCGCCCATTCACACAATAACTATCAAGAATTGGTTGAAACATTGCAATCTGTTGATTTTCCGGCTATGCAAATTGTGCTTACGGGGGGAGGAAGAGTGGCAAAAGGTGCGCTTCAATTGCTGCATGACGCTGGTATTGAGCAAGTTGATAAGGAACAATATTTAACGGAGAAAGGTAAAGCTCAATTTGTCCATCTAAAATCTGAAGATATATATGCTAGAAAAGATAAAAAGCCATATAATAGAAATCATTTTCATCAGAACCATGTAGCTTATGAAGTTAATTTTGAAGCTTTTTATGAAAACACTGATTTAATGATAAACGGAATTTTTTGGGTACAAGATATGCCCTCATTTTTTAATAAAGCTGATACTGCCAAACCTAATTTTAATATAAAAGTCATTGCCGATATTTCTTGTGATGTAGATGGGTCTATTCCTATTACATACCAAGCTACAACCATTGCCAAACCAGTTATTGGCTGGGATAAAATTAACCTCAAACCTTGTGAACCTTATTCCAAAAACAGCGTTGATATTATGGCAGTCTCCAATTTGCCTTGTGAGCTTCCTAAAGATGCTTCAGAGCTTTTTGGACAAGATTTAGTTACCAAAGTATTTCCTGAGATTTTTAAAGCAGAAAGCTCCATTCTTGAAGGTGCAACAATTTTAAAGGAAGGACAATTAACAGAAAAATATAATTACCTTGAACAATACGCAAATAGCGATTTAATAGAACATAAATAATGGCAGGACCAAGAGAAGACCGAGATATACCCAAAGCAAAGATTAACAAAGAAAACCTAAAAGAAGCACTCAGTATTTTCAAATACTTGTTGCCGTATAAGGGTTATTTTATTGGTGGCCTGATTTTTATATCTCTATCCGCCTTTTCAACAATGGCATTCCCTTTTTTAGTGGGAAAAATGGTTGATGTGGCGGGGAAAGGTTTAGCAGATAGTGGTATTGAAGGATTCAAAAATTTTGCGTTTGACAGCGGTAAAATTGCTTTACCTGATTCCTGGACACTCAATACATTGCTCATTTTAATTTTAATACAATTAACTTTTCAATTTGTTTTTTCTTATATGCGTTTGTACTTGCTCAGCAACGCAGGTATCAAAGCTACTTCTGATTTAAGGGTGCATCTTTTTTCAAAATTAGTGCACATGCCGATGACTTTTTTTAATGAACAACGAGTTGGTGATTTAACCAGCAGATTAGCAGCCGATGCTGGACAAATTCAGGATACCGTATCCGTTACCCTAGCTGAATTTTTGAGAGGAATATTGACTCTTGTTATTGGTATTGGGATGATTTTTTGGATTTCCAAAGAATTGGCCTTGGTTATGTTAAGCGTAGTACCTCTTTTAGCATTGACCGCGTTCTTTTTTGGTACTAAAATTAGAAAATTGGCAAGAAAGGAAACCGATATGTTGGCTGATACAGGCAATATATTGCAAGAAAGTTTTACGGCCATTGCTGTTGTAAAAGCTTTTACCAATGAGCCCTTAGAAATTAATAAATATGGCAAAAGCATTAAAAGTTTAGTCAGTTTTGCTATTCAAAATGCAGTTTTTAGAGGGCTTTTTATTTCTAGTATGATTTTTTTGGTTTTTGGAACCATTGGTTTTGTTGTTTGGTATGCAGGAAAAATGATAGCAGTGGGTGAATTAAGTCTTGGGGATTTAATTCAGTTTGTGGTTTACAGCACTTTTGTTGGCGGAACGTTTGCTGGTTTTGCCAATATGTTTGGTCAGTTTCAAAAAACTTTAGGGGCAACGCAAAGAATTAGAGAATTGCTTAAAATCGATACAGAGCCTTATAAAGAAGATAATAAAACAGTTGAAATTCAGCAAAATTTAACTTTTAAAAACATTGAATTCTCCTACCCTAGCAGACCTAGTTTTAAGGTTATCAAAGATGTTTCTTTTACACTAAATCATGGCGAACAAATGGCCATTGTGGGCAGTAGCGGAAGTGGGAAAAGCACTATTGCAGCCTTGGCCATGCGTTTTTACGAGCCGGATAAAGGCAGTATTATGATTGGCGATGTCAAAACCCAAGATATCCCATTGCAAACCTATCGCTCATTATTTGCATATGTACCACAAGAGGTGATGCTATTTGCCAGCAGTATTTATGAAAACATTTTGTATGGTAATTCCAAAGCAAACAAAGAAGAAGTTTTAGATGCTGCAAAAAAAGCCAATGCTTTAGATTTTATCAATTCTTTTCCAGATGGTTTTGAAACCTTGGTGGGAGAAAGAGGAGTGCAATTAAGCGGTGGGCAAAGGCAACGCATTGCAATTGCACGCGCCTTGCTTAAAAACCCGCAATATTTGATATTAGATGAGGCTACTAGTAGTTTAGATAATGAAAGTGAATTGTTGGTACAAAATGCACTGGAAGAGTTAATGAAAGGAAGAACGAGCATTGTTATTGCCCATAGGTTGTCCACCATTCGCAATGCCACCAAAATTATGGTACTGAATGAAGGGATAATTGTGGAAGTAGGCAATCACCAAACTCTGATGGAAAAAGAAAACGGATATTATAAGAAACTATTAGAAACAAGTAGTTTATTAAGAAATTGATGGTTAAATCAATCATTCAATTAAAATTGCACGACTGCAACACAAAATTAAAACCAATAAATCACAAATAATTTCTAAGACTTCGTTTTAGGAAATATAGGTGATGAAAGAGCCTAAATATTGACGAACAAATTGAATAGTTTTAATACATCTGTATATTATCTAAGTCATGTTCATAAATATAAAAATAAATTGATTTGTATAAATAAACCAAAAAGTTGTTATTTGCGCCTACATTAACCAATAAAAAATAATTAACAATGTCAACAGTTTCAGAAAAAGTAAAAGCAATCATCGTAGATAAGCTAGGAGTGGATGAATCAGAAGTAAATCCAGAAGCGAGCTTCACGAATGATTTAGGTGCAGATTCGCTTGATACAGTTGAGCTTATCATGGAATTTGAAAAAGAGTTTAACATCGCAATTCCAGATGATCAAGCCGAAAAAATCAGCACTGTGGGTGAAGCAATTACTTACATAGAAGGTAATAAATAACTTACAATCGCAGTATGCAATTAAAACGGGTAGTAGTAACGGGCATAGGAGCGCTTACTCCAATAGGCAACAATCCTGATATATATTGGGACAATTTGATTAATGGAGTTAGTGGTGCCGCGCCTATTACCCGCTTTGATGCAACTAATTTCAAAACAAGGTTTGCCTGCGAGGTAAAGGATTTCAATATAGAAGACCATATTGATAGGAAAGAAGCTCGCAGGATGGATCCTTTTACACATTATGCTATTTATACTTCCGACCAAGCTGTCGCAGATGCAGGTTTGGTTGAGAGTAAAATTGATCCAGATCGCGTTGGTGTTATTTGGGGTACTGGGATTGGAGGACTTACCTCCTTTTCTCAAGAAATATCAGATTATGCCAAAGGTGATGGAATTCCTCGATTTACACCTTTCCTTATTCCAAAAATGATTGGAGATATTGCCTCTGGCTATATATCCATCAAATACGGTTTTAGAGGGCCAAACTACAGCGTTGTTTCTGCTTGTGCCACAAGCTCTCACAGTTTAATGGATGCTTTTAATTTAATTAGATTAGACAAAGCAGATGTTATTGTTACTGGTGGCAGTGAAGCATGTATTACTGAAGCTGCCGTTGGTGGTTTTAATTCTATGAAAGCGTTATCAGAAAACAATGAAAATTTTAAAACTGCCTCGAAACCTTATGATAAGGAAAGAGACGGATTTGTTTTGGGTGAAGGCAGTGCAGCATTAATACTTGAAGAGTATGAACATGCTAAAGCCCGTGGCGCAAAAATTTATGCCGAGGTGGTTGGTGCTTCTGCCACTGCAGATGCTTATCACATTACAGCGCCACACCCAGAAGGATTGGGTGTCATAGCCGTAATGAAGAATGCATTAAAAGAGGCCAATTTAAATCCATCAGATATTGACTATATCAATACCCATGGTACATCTACCCCATTAGGTGATATTGCTGAAATTAAAGCCATACAAAATGTTTTTGGCGAACATGCTCTTAAATTAAATATCAGTTCAACCAAAAGTATGACTGGACATTTACTCGGGGGAGCAGGTGCTATTGAAGCAATTGCTGCAATCAAGGCCATTAATTTTGGAATTATTCCGCCAACAATTAATCATAAAGTTAATGATGAGGCATTTGATCCAAACATTAACTTTACTTTTAATAAAAGTCAAAAAAGAACCGTAAATGCTGCACTTAGCAACACATTTGGCTTTGGAGGACACAATGCCTCAATTATTTTCAAAAAAGTGGACTAATAGCTCCATTTGCTATGATACTTAACCCTATTAATTTATACAAACTTAATTTTTCTAAAAAGAAAAAATGGTATGTTGAGTTTAATAATTTACTCGGTTTTGTACCTGGAAAAGTAAAAATTTATCAGCAAGCACTTACTCACTCATCACACAGTAAAAAAGGCAAAGAAAAAAATACGCATTTACACAATGAACGTTTAGAGTATTTGGGCGATGCCATTTTAGATTCAATTGTTGCCGAAATTCTATTTAAAAAATTTCCTTTTAAAGACGAAGGTTTTTTGACAGAGATGCGCAGCAAAGTGGTAAGCAGAAACAATTTGGGTAACCTTTCCAGAAAAATGGGTCTGATAAAATATATTCAATATGACCCTTACCACAAAAATAATAGAAATTTCATCTCTCAGATTAGTGGCAATGCTATAGAAGCATTGTTTGGTGCTATATATTTGGATAAAGGCTATAAGTTTACTTATAATTTTTTCGAAAAACGTATTTTTCGCTCTTATATTGATATTGAGCATTTAGAAGCAGAAGAAATTAGCTATAAAGGCAAACTTTTTAAATGGTGTCAAAAAATGCACCAAGAGTTAGAGTTAAAATGCGATGAAATCCCATCTAACAATAGAATTTTATATAAAATTTCAGTGATTGTTGCCGGTAAAGAAATTGCCAACCATGAGCATCTTTCTAAAAAGAAAGCGGAAGAAATGGCTTGCACCAAAGCTTGCGAAATTTTAACATAGTACTTTATGTTTTAGGCAAAGCTCTTCTTAAATCCACCTCTTTCCAAACGGAAATATTAAATTGCATTAATTCAAGCAATTGCTTTGCCATTAAAGGTGAGTAGAGTAGTGCTCTTGAACCCATTCCAGAAAATAAAAACAGTTTCTGTTGCCTTTCTATTGCGCCAATTAAAGGAAATCTGTCAAAACTAGCCGGCCTAACGGCAGTTTCATGTTTCAAAACAGAAACAACCTCGATATTTTGATCTTTCGCCTTTTGTAATAAGGTCAATTTATTTTTTTCTTGTGGCTCAGTGCTTGTAAAACCATGAATATAGGTGCTGCCCAGTTTAAATATTCCATGTTCTTCCATCGGTATTATAAAAATTCCTTCAAAATGTGTAAAACGATTAACATTATTGATTTTTACAGTTAAAACATCTCCTAAAACTGGTTTAAATAAATCTGAACGGTACAATTGCTGCAAATTCCCAATACCATCAAAACCTGTTGCCAAAACAACCCAATCGTATTCTTTTTTTAATTCGGGTAAATCCTTATCCAAATTAATTTCTCCAAAACCTTGATGAACTTTAAGATTGTCTAAGGTTTTTAAATAACGTCTGCTATCAATCCAACCTGAATTTACAATTTCAAAACCTCCGTAAGCCGAATTATCCATTTTATACTCCAAAAACCCACGTTCATTGGCATTGCTCGTCTCCCATTCATTGATCTCTTTTTGAGAATTTCCATAAAAAAACATTCTTTCCTTGGCAATAAAACCATTGTCAATAGATTTGTAAAACCTCCATGCTTCTTTGGCAAACTCCTCTCCTTTCCATATTACTTTTTTGCGACTCATGGATAATGGATTAATAACTCCAGCGGCAATTTTACTGGCAGTATTGGGTGCATTTCCGTCTATAATTGTAGTTTCTATTCCCTCTAAATGGGCATAATGCGCCAAAGTTACTCCACTTATTCCTGCACCAATGATCAGCAGTTTTTTACTCATTCTATTAATCGATCAATCACAATTCCAGCAGCCACAGCTGCATTTAAAGACTCTACATCAGCTAATTTTGGAATGGTAATTTCCATCATTATAGGTAGGCCTGCCAGTAATTCATCTGAAATTCCATGAGACTCGCTGCCAATCACTAGGCATATAGCTCTTTTTTTATCTCTTTTTATGGTGTAAATACTTCTTCCTTTTAATGTACAAGCGTAAATAGTATGAGGATAACCCTTAAGAATTTCTAATAAATTTCCGCGAAAAATATTAGTTTGACTTAAATTACCCATTGATGCGGCTATTGTTTTAGGATTGTATTCATCAACCACCTTTTCTGAACATACAATTTGCTTAATATTATACCAAGCAGCAATTCTAATCAACGCACCCAAGTTACTAGGGTCATTTATGCCATCTAGCACTAAAATTGATTGATTAAAATCAATTGGTAGCTTGTTGTTTTTAAAAGAAAAAACGGCTATTACATCTTGACGGGTTTTAAAAGCAGTAATTTTTTGCAATATTTCAGCAGTTACAAACGTTATTTTAGAAGGGTCAACTTCCCTAAATTCTCTGGCTTCATTCTTGTTTAACAATAACTCTTTCAGTTCAAAATTGTGTTTCAAAAATTCATTGACTATCTTGTTGCCTTCAACCAAAAAATGGCTGTATTTTTGCCGATACTTTTTAAGGTGAAGACTTTTGAGATATTTTATTCTGTTCGGACTAAGCATTTGTTTTGGGTTCTTTCTGCAATGCTTATTTTAGCTTTCCAAGCTTGTTCTCCGTACAAGGCAGTTCCTAAAAATAAATATCTTTTAAAGAGTTACAAAATTAAGGTAGAAGAACCAATTAGAAAACCTAAAATAAATCAAATTCAGGAACAGGTTAGAACCAGGCGCAACAGAAAGGTTTTAGGCTTCTACAGTTTTCATTTAAGGGCCTATAGCTTAGGGACATCCAAAAGTAATCCTAAAAAAAATGAAACAAAAAGAATTAGAAAATTTTTAAGAGAAAAAGTTGGAGAAGCCCCAGTTCTACTTGATACCATTGAGATAGAAAAATCTGTTAGAAACATTGAGCAATTAATGTTTAACAAAGGCTTTTTTAACAATGAAGTTTCTTACACTGTAAAAACCAAAGGAAAGAGAAGGCGTAGAGCGTTTATCGCTTATATCATCAAGCCCAAAGATTTTTATACTATCAATCAATATAATATTTTAAGTAGTGAATATGCGGTGGATTCTTTAATAGGCACTAAAAATAAAAATCAAATTTTAAAGTCAGGCAATCAAATTGATTTTGATGAGATAACTGCAGAGCGAAATAGAATAAATGACCTCATGCGAAATAGTGGATACTTTTATTTTGGGAAGGAGTATATAGAATTTGATTTGGATTCTTCTAACAAAAAAGTAGATATAGAATGCTATATCATCAGCCCAGAAAATGGAGAAGAACACCGGGTTATGCGTTATGGTGAAACGCATGTTACTTTTCCTGTAATTGAGGTATATTCAAAAAATAGAATTGAAACAGTTACTATGGGTAGCAATAAATTTGACTTAATTGGTTACCCATTAGATATTGACTTGTTAAATAAACGGATTTACACTTTTAAGGATTCTTTATTTGCCCAAAAAGACATTGATAAAATGTATGCCAAATTAACAGAGTTAAGCCTGTTTAGGGTTATTGATATTGGCTTTAAACCAAGTGATGAGGACACTTTACATACCTTAGATGTACATATTTACTTGGTGCCTTATACCAAACAATCTTATTCTATTGAACCTCAAGGCATTTTATCTTATAACCCAAGTTTGGCTCAGGATAACCAACGAAGAAATTATGGTGTTGGAAATGCACTTACTTACGTCAACAGAAATACTTTCGGTCATGCAGAACAATTGGACATATCAGCTGTAACCAGCTTTCAGGCACAATTTGGTAATGGCGGAAGCACAATTTTTGAACAATCTGTTAACGGTCGCCTTAGGCTACCAGGTAGTAAAGTGTTAAAACACTTAGATAAAAACCCCAAAGTAATTAATCTTTCTACTCAAATTAATGTTTCCTATATCTATCAAAGAAACCAAGATTATAAAAGAAACATTTTACCATTAAACCTAACTTATGTTATCAATAAGAAGAAACAAAATAACTGGTTACTAACACCGATTGAGATAAATTTTAACCGATCCACAATTACTCCAAGTTTTTTCAATAAACTTGATGCTGAACAACAAAAATTTATTTCAATAATATTTGCTAGAAATTTACTAACTTCATCGCACATTAGCTATTATACTAACAGAGTGTCTAAACGGAGTTCTAAAAGGACATGGTACATAAGGACCAATGTCTTAGAATTAGGAGGAAATAGTTTGTATGCATTGTCAAAAATTGCCAATTTTAAAAAAGATACACTAGGAACATATTTAGTGTTCAACGTTCCTTTTTCTCAATATGTGAAAAGCGATATTGATATTCGGCTGACGAAAAAGATAGATGAGAACAATACATTTGTTTACAGAGCCAATGTTGGCATGGCATTTCCTTATGGCAACAGAGAATATTTACCAATAGATAAACGATATTTTATCGGAGGTGCTAATAGTTTAAGAGGCTGGAATCCTCGATCCATGGGACCAGGCAATTTTCAGGATACCACAAACTCAATTAGTTTGAACAGAACTGGAGAGATTTTGATTTTGGCTAATATTGAATATCGATTTGCATTGATAAAAAATAAAGCAGAAATGGCACTTTTTGCCGATGGTGGAAATATTTGGAACTTAGTAGAAGCCAACTCAGACCTTGAAAAATTTAGGTTTAATAATATTTTAAACAGTACGGCTTTCAATACTGGCATAGGACTAAGAATGGATTTTAAATTTTTAATGGTGCGTTTAGACTGGGGAATTAGAATGCACAACCCTGCCTTGCCAAAAGATCAGCGTTGGATAATTACAGAAATAGGAAAAGCGGGTTTCATAAAAAATCAAACGTGTCTAAATTTTGGTTTGGACTATCCATTTTAAAATTGAAAAAATTAATATAACATTATGGAATAATAATTGTTAATATAAAATTAAGATCAAAACTTAATTTAATAGTTTTGTAAAATTATAAGCAGCATGAAAAAAATAATATATACAGCCATAGTAGCCATTACACTGAGTGTTGGGTTTAGTCAATGCAAAGATAAAGATGGTGATTTTAACATTTTTAGTATAGCGGATGATAAGCAACTGGGTGCGCAAGTAGATGCCGAAATTGAGGCAGATCCTGCCACTTATCCTATTTTAGATTCTAATGCTTACCCTGCAGCGTATCAACATTTAAGAAGAATAACCAATGCCATTCTTAATAGTGGGAAGGTAAATTATCGCAACGAGTTTGTTTGGGAAATTCATATAATAAAAGAAGATTCCACCCTTAACGCATTTTGTACGCCAGGTGGTTACATCTATGTTTATACTGGTTTGATAAAATTTTTAGAATCAGAAGATGAATTGGCAGGTGTAATGGGACATGAAATAGCACATGCGGATAAAAGACATTCTACTGATGCGATGACAAGACAATATGGTATTCAAACACTTTTGAATATTATTTTTGGACAAGATAAAGGTGCGGTTGCAAGAATAGCCGTTCAATTAAAAGAATTGCAATATGGCAGAAAAGCTGAAACAGAGGCTGACGAGTATTCTGTAATATACCTTTACCCGACAGAATATGATGCAAGAGGTGCCAGTCGCTTTTTTGAAAAATTAATTGCCGATGGTCAATCAGGAGGAACTCCTACATTCCTAAGTACACACCCAGATCCAGGAGACAGAGTTGCAAACATTCAAGCCAAATGGAGTGAATTAGGAGGTAGAGTTGGTAATAGAAACATACCATCTTACAATAATTTCAAGTCTTCATTGCCTTAGTTTGCATTATTTTTATCGGAATTAAAATCTTCCATGAAACCCTTCATTTAATCTTGTTCAATTTTAATATTGAGCCTATATTTGCCTCGCTTAAAAATTACACAATAGCATGAAAGAAGTTCAGTTTAGAGAAGCATTAAGAGAAGCATTGCAAGAAGAAATGCGTAGAGACGAGAATGTTTTCTTGATGGGAGAAGAAGTTGCCGAATACAATGGTGCTTATAAAGTTAGCCAAGGCATGTTAGAGGAGTTTGGAGAAAGAAGAGTAATTGATACACCCATTGCTGAATTAGGCTTTGCAGGTATCGGTGTTGGTGCTGCTATGAATGGATTACGCCCAGTAATTGAATTTATGACTTTCAATTTTTCATTAGTGGCCATCGATCAAATTATAAATGCCTCAGCAAAAATAAACAGTATGAGTGGCGGTCAGTTTAAGAACCCTATTGTTTTTAGGGGCCCTACTGGTTCTGCAGGACAATTGGGGGCGCAACATTCACAGAATTTTGAAAATTGGTATGCCAACACTCCCGGATTAAAAGTAGTTGTTCCTTCCAACCCAGAAGATGCTAAAGGTTTATTAAAGTCAAGTATTAGAGACAATGACCCTGTAATTTTTATGGAATCTGAGCAGATGTATGGATTAAAAGGAATGATTCCTGAAGAGGAATACACTACCCCCATTGGCAAAGCAAAAGTTGTAAAAGAAGGTAAAGATGTTACCATAGTTTCTTTTGGTAAAATGATGCTGCGTTGTATTGAGGCGGTTGAAGAGTTGGCTAAAGATAATATTGAAGCGGAGCTAATTGATATGAGAACGGTTAGACCGTTGGATTACGAAACAGTTATTGAAAGTTTGAAAAAAACCAATAGATTGGTGATTGTAGAGGAGGCATGGCCTTTAGCTTCCATCAGTTCAGAAATAACTTATATGGTTCAAAAACAAGCATTTGATTACTTGGACGCTCCAATTTTAAGGGTTACTACGAGAGATGTGCCTTTACCTTATGCTTCTACTTTGGTTGAGGCTTTTTTACCTTCTGTTGCCCGCATAATAGAGGCGGTAAAGCAGGTAGCTTACCGAAACTAAGTAAGAATAAAGTTTTGAAAGCTTTGGCTCATTTTATTTCTTACATTTTCCATCCACTTTTTTTTAATTTTTATATTTGTTGTTTAGCTATTTTTATACACCCAAGCTTACATGGGCGCATAGAAGGAATGTATCTGATACAAATATTTTTGCTTTTACTCATTAGCCTCATTGTTATCCCCATTCTGTGTATTTATACTTTTAAACGTTCAGGATATATCACCAGTTGGCAAATTCCTGATAAAAAACAGCGGACACTACCATTTGCTTTTATCGCAATTTTAATGGGCATCACTGCTTTTAACTTATGGGAAAGCCCTTCATTCCTTTTTGTAGCCAAGTTAGTTTTATGTGCTGGATTGGCACTGTTGATCAATACTTTGTTACTTTTTTATACCAAACCAAGCGCACATATTATGGCCATTGTTGGTGGTGCTGCGGCTTTTTTTAAAGAGGGACTAACATGGCATAACAATCAGATGATTTTGGTGGCCGCCATTTTATTTTTCATTGCTGGTATCACTGCCAGTGCTCGCCTTTTGTTAAATGCCCACACATTTTCTGAAATTCTCTTTGGTGCTTTGATTGGCATTTTTGTAATATTGCCAATAATATGAGTTCATACCAAAATATTTTATTAAATATTGACAATAACATTGCCACTATCACCTTAAACAGACCAGATGTTTTTAATGCCTTTAATGATGAGCAAAGCTATGAGTTGCAAGATGCATTAAAACAAGTAACAAGAGACAATAATGTAAGAGTAATAATTCTTACAGGAGCAGGTAAGGCATTTTGCAGTGGACAAGACTTAAAAGCTATTGCTGGTTCTAAAAACCGCTCACTTTCAGACTCTTTGTATAAAAGGTACAACCCAATTATAAAAGCGATGCGCAATATGCCAAAGCCAATTATTTGTATGCTAAACGGTGTTGCTGCTGGTGCCGGGTGCTCTTTGGCTTTGGCCAGTGATTTTATTGTTGCCTCAGAAAAAGCGAGCATGATTGAGGTTTTTGTGAATGTAGGCTTAGTTTTAGATAGTGGGTCTTCCTACTTTTTACCGAGAGTAGTTGGTTCTGCCAGGGCATTTGAGATGGCAACTATGGCTAGTAAAATTACTGCGCAAGAGGCTTTGACGTTAGGTATAGTTAATCGTGTTTGCCCTGCTGAAGAATTGGAAAACACCACAATGGAAATTGCCAATTATTACGCGAAAGCGCCTACAAAGGCTATTGGTTTAATTAAAAGTATGCTCAATAAATCAACATACAGTGATTTAGACACCATGTTGCAATACGAGGCATATTGCCAGGAGATTGCAGGTAATTCTGATGACTACAAGGAGGGAGTTGCAGCTTTCAACGAAAAGCGCAAAGCAAATTTTACAGGAAACTGATAAATAATATCTTACCTTTGTTAATACCTAAATGAAACTACTCCTACTCTTAATTTTAATACTTTCAACCGTTGCTTTAAAATCTCAAGTACCTGATTTTAAATGTGGGTTTGATGATATGATGAATGCCAACCCTGAGCGTGCAAAAGCCTTAGAACAGCAAACGATGGCTTGGAAAAACCTTTACAATAGAACGGTAAACAAGCGAGATTTTATTTATAGTTATGATACCATTTTTGAGGTAAAAGTAGTTTTTCATATTCTTTATAACAATGCCTCAGAAAATATCCCAGATTCTACAATTTATAGCCAAATGCAGGTATTGAATGAGGACTTCAATAGGTTAAATGCTGATACAAGTAAAACAAGAAGTGTATTTTTACCCGTGGCAGGAAAGTTAAATATCCGTTTTGTTTTAGCCGATAAAGACCCTAATGGAATGCCTACCGATGGAATTATTAGAAAATTTACAAATGTAACAAGCTTCTCACAAACCAATGCTGGAAATTATGATTCCCGTATGAAATACAACAACCAAGGTGGGGATAACGCATGGAATACAGACCAATATCTTAATATTTGGATTTGTGATATGTATCCACAAGGGGCAAGTTCCTTTACAGCAGGATATGCTACCCCTCCGCAAGATGCAGAACATTGGAATGCAACAAGCCTAAATTTTCCAAAATCTGAACAAGGTGTTGCCATTCATTATTATACAATTGGGCGCTATAACAGTGCTGCCACCGCCAACAATGCATTCGGGCTTGGAAGAACGTTAGTACATGAATTGGGTCATTATTTCGGTTTATTTCATATCTGGGGTTTAAACAATACTTCTTGCGATAAAAACATTGATGATTTTATTGATGATACTCCCAACACAAGATTTCAGGCTAGTAGCTGTAACTATAACAATACTTGCAACGATGGTGCAGGAGATTTGCCTGACCCAATAGAAAACTATATGGATTATTCTTGGGGGAGTTGTCAAAATATGTTTACCAAACAGCAAGCATCTCTGATGTTATTTAATATTCACAATTACAGAAAAAGTATTTATACCCCTATTGTAACCAAAGACAGTTATGAAACTATAGAACCTGTGGCTATTGTGCCTCGTATAATTTCCAACCCTAGCCGACTAATTACCGTGATTGCCAATAAATATTCTAAAGCGGAGTTTGAAGTTACTATTGTTGATGTGATTGGCAAACTGGTAATGAACAAATTGCAATTTCAATTGAACAACCCTACTCCTATTGCTGAAACAGAATATTTATTGGATGGACATTATTTTGTGCGTTTAAAAAATATAAAAACTGATGAAGTCTTTAATTTTAGATGGGTAAAGGCTGGTGGTATTTAGAAATTTTACTCCTTCAAAATTAAAAAACTGGTTGTAATATTTCCGCTTTCATATTTGGTTATCAATTTTCCTTCATGGTTAATAACCTGCACTTCACTCTTTTTAACATAATCTTTGGCATTGGCCAAAAGCAATTGACCGTTGGTTATTTCCATACCAGAGAAGTTTGAATTGTTATCGGTATAAAAAATACTGTACTGCCCATTTCGCAACACATAAACAGCTTTAGAAAATAGCAAGTAATATTGTTGCAATCCCTTGTTATAGATTATTTTAGAAGGGTTTTCAGGTAACATATCTGGATAAACAATAGCGGTATTGTTCAATAAATTGGTAATAATCAAACTATCCCCAAAATAACTGGCAACTTCTAATTTACTCTCTTGACTTATAAAATCAAAAGGTTTACCGATAATCGTTTTAATGCCTGCCGCATTTCCACCGTCTTTGCCAACAAGCATCACAGAATCAACCGATAAGTCTATAAAATAGACCTGATTGTTAAATTCCGCAATGTCTTCTGACCAACCGTAGGTGGCAATCGTTCTTTTTTGAACAAAAGTATTTCGGTCTAATACAGATATACTGTTTGCAAATAAATCGGTTACATAAATTTCATTTCCAGAAGCGCATAGGTACCTTGGTGATCGCAAACCCTTAACAGTATGCAACACTTTGAAATTACTGGTGTCGCAAATCTCTATTTTTCCGCTGTTGTTTACCACAATAAATAACTTTCCATCAATCAGTTGAGCGGACTGACAAATATCGCCCAAAGGAAAATTATTGGCATTTTTGAATACGTCCGCAGTGTACTTTCCTTGTTTTAAATCAAGCAAATCCAATGAGGCATTGCCCCATTGAAAATTGCCTTCATTGATAACCAAAATTGCTGATTGCTGATTAATTATAGTTTCCTCAACTTTTTTTGTTTCAGGTTTCTTGCATGAATATGGAAAAACTGCAAAAAGCACCAATAAGCCAAAGCCACTAAATTTTAAATGTTTATTATTCATTAACACTATATAACACTTAGTTTTTGATAAATGTTTGTTGTCCACTCCAAATCCCATTAACCCCGGTAAATGATAAAATATAAACTCCTTTGTCTAAACTTGTTAAATCCAAGCGATTGGTGTTAGAAAATACTCTGATCAATTGCCCCATCGTGTTGAACAGCTCAACTTTTTCTATTTTTAAATCGCTGTTAATATTTACTACACCACTACTAGGATTAGGGTATATTTTTACAATGTTCTTATTTTTGACGTCTTCAATATTGTCTAACATCGATCCAATTACTAAATTATCCACTGCAAAGAAACTAGGAGTATTCATCCCAAACATACTGTTATCACTACTTTTCAGGATAAATTTGTAATTATTACAATCTGAAAATAGGGCGTTGAAATCAACCTTAATCCAATCTTTTAAAATAAAAGCCTGGGCACTGTCCTTTTGTGTAAAGTTAGCCAAATAAATAAGAGAAGAGTCTTTTAAAACACTGTCCTTATATCCATAAACCCATACAACAAAAGAATCCCTATCGGCTGAGGTAAACTTTTTTCCAATTTTGTCTCCATTAAGCATGGATATATAAGCATAGGCTGTATTAACAATCTCAATTGATTTCAGAAATTTCGAATTTGTAAGGCTTAAGCTTGCCTCATTTTGACCCACAGCATAAACCATACTTTTATTAGCGCCAGTTGCTGTAGTTGAACTATATAAATTGGTATAGTCTCCAGTTATAGAATCCGTCATGCTGCTTATCGCAAACCCTCCTGACCAATAATCATAAACGGTATCATATTGGCAATGCAACTGCACATCTCCTTCAATAAAAGTTTTTATTTTTGGAGCCACATCACTCCCATTTAAAAAGCTGTCCTTTTTATTGAGAAATGATTCTAGGCTGCCATTGTTTTGAGCCATTAATAATTGAGTGCTTGTTACTAAGAGCATCAATAAAGTTTGTTTGGTAATTTTAGTGTTCATATTTATTTTGTTATTTTTTTTTAAATTTTAAATTTTATTCCAATTTGATAATTCCTTGGTGGCATTGGTCTCCAAAGCGTTATTTCGTAATATTTATTGGTTAAATTGTTAACCGAAATGTATACGGACAAATCTGTTTTCTTTAACTTTAATGACTTTTCCATCGTTACCGACCATATTGAGAAAGCCGGCAACACGGTTAGATTTTCTGGATCTGCAAAAGAGAAACCTTGATATTGATTGCGGAGATATACAGCAAATTTATGATAATGAGCCTTTAACACATTATTACACATAAAATAAGGCGTGTAAAACAGTTGTTTTTCATCCAGCTTATTGCCCGTTTGCTTTGCGGCACGGGTTAAATTTACATTTCCTTCTAAACTAATATTCCATTTGGTAAAGGACTTTTTTAAAGTGTAATCTAGCTGTGTATTGAAATGTATAGTGGAGTCAATATTAATAGGTCGCCAACCAGTATTTTCAAAAGTCCATACAATCTGATTGCGCAGTACCATCAGGCTATTACTCAATTTTGCATTGATGTAAAGTGATTTAGAAATTGCCCTTTTATATTGACCGTAAACCGTTTGTTTCCATCCTTGCTCTGGTTTCAGGTTTATATTCCCCAAAACAGGCCAATATAAATCGTTGATGGTTGGCGTTCTAAAATTATTTGAAGTTATACTGCCAAAGCACCATGATTTTTGACAATATTTAAAGTTTACTTTGGCTGTAAAAGGCCTATATCCTAAACTATTAAAACTTTGATTTACGGTTAAATCATACGTCCAATTATTGATTGGATAATGAAAGGACATCCATGTAGCAATATTATTAATGCTCACTTTACCTTGATTAAAGAAAGTAAATAAACTTCCCGAATTTTCATTAATCACACCTGCATTTAACGCCATTTTTCTACTCAGATTAAATGAGGATTGAATTTCGTTCATTAAACTATAAGTCTTGTATTTATTGTTACCCAAATCGGGGTCAATAAACGTAAGATTTTCAATACTTATACTATTGTTAGCTGTCAATTTTGTAATTTTCAATTGCTTGGTTATACTTACATTACCACGATAGGTTTCATCCAACTGCGCATTACTTTTACGATTTTCAATAAGGCTTGCTGGAATATTTCTTTCTGCTTTGGTAAACCAAAAAGCACTCTTTAAAACATAGTTTCTTTTAAAATTGGCAATTAGGTTATGCGTAAAATGAACAATACTCCCTTCTGCATTTTGCAAGGTATCTAAAGGGCTTTTGGGCAATGCTCTATTTCGGAAAGAATAGTTATTTTTGGCTATTTGATACTGAAAACCGACAGACTGCTTGACATTGTTTTTATTAAAACGCATCAACGCCATGCCCTGATATGCTCCAAAAGAGCCTATTTGTTGATGCAATCGAAGTTTTTCTTGACCTTGAACACTCCCAATCAAAAGAGAAGCTGCCATGCTTGCAGAACCAAATTGCGCAGACCCACCTTCAACCAAAGTTGCACCAAACAGTCCATTGGGCAATAAGTTGACATCAATTTGACCATTGGTGGGGCTGTTAATTCTCAGCCCATTCCAAACAACTGCGGTTTGAGCTGGTGTGGTGCCAGCAATACGCAAACTGCTCAACATCATACCGCTTCCGTCTTTGATGAAAACTCCACTTTTTTCACGCAAATACTGCTGAAAATTATATAAGTCAACGGGTTCATTTTCAAATTGAATGGTAGAAAAATCTCTTCCCTTCAAAGTAATCATAGCAATGTCAAACGCCTTGACACTATCAGACACAAGGGTATCTTTAGTTTGTGCTGTTGCACAAACCGCAATGGTGTAAAGTGATATGAGCATTATTTTTTTCATAAAAATCGCTCAATACCCAGAAAAACAGCATAAAATGTTATCAAAACAAATATGCTCAACTCTTTTTCCCGAGAGTATTGCTATTTTTTAGATAAACGGCAGGTCTTCTGACTTACCCCTCCAATATCAATCAGCCTTCCCCTCAATAGTATTGAAAGTGGCTTTTCCCAGAAAAAAATTGCTTTCCGGGTGATTGATTGGTTTTAAAAACACACAAACCTTAAAAGACTTGTTGTGTTGAGGCTTACAGCATCGGGAAATGTTCAAGATTTACACTTGATTCCCATTTTAATCGCTATAAAGCGAACCATTAATCTGCCGCAAATATAAATAAATTTTTTACTATGCATTACCTCTGAACTTTTAATTTGATTTTTTTATTCTTAAAATTATAAACTTTTCGCAGAACAATCTTCAAAATCATAATTCCAAGAATTGAAAAAATATCCAAAATAAACCCTTTCTTTGTTGTCCTAATATGCCCAAAATTGATGTTGTCCTCACTCCTGCCCTTTGGAGTATACATGATGCTACCGATAAAATGGTAGTAGTCATTGATATTTTTAGGGCTACTTCAACGATATGTGCCGCATTACACTTTGGGGCAAACTCAGTTTTGCCTATTAGAGAGGCAGATGAAACCTTAACTTATTCTCAACAAGGTTATTTAACTGCTGGTGAAAGAAATGGCAAAGCATTAGAGGCATTTGATTTTGGCAACTCTCCTGTGTTGATACAAAATGATATTTTAAGAGGAGTTAAATTGGCGTTAACGACAACCAACGGAACCAAATGTTTTGAATTAGCAAAACATGCTAACTGCCACCAAGTACTTTCTGGCTCGTTTATGAATATACAGGCAACGGCTAATTATTTAAAAGCGCAATCAAAAGATATTGTATTGCTCTGCGCTGGATGGAAAGACCATTTTAATTTAGAGGATAGTTTGTTTGCAGGTGCATTGGTTACCATTTTGGCAGATGATTTTGAAATTGACACAGATGCTTCTTTGCTATGTAAAAACCTTTACCACTGCGCCCAAGAGTTGGGTTTTCATGAGTTTTTAAAACAATCTAGCCATTACAAAAGGCTTAGTCAATATGATGCATCGGGAGATATGGAACTTTGCCTAAAGCATGATTTGTATCATCAAGTGGTGATTTTGAAAGATAATCATTTGGTATTGTTGGCAGATTAGGAAAGTGTATTTATAGCAATCTTAAGTTCAACAGGTTGTTGAATATCGTTAGAGTCCAAACTATAGAACCCAGCAGCATCTAGTTTACTCAAAGTTACCCAAGCAATTTCATCAACCAACAAGGGATCATATGCGGCCTTTACCTTTATATAATTGTCAGTAAAGCCATACATAAAGCCATCCTTTTTCTCAGCTTCAAACAACACAGCCTTTGTTTTGCCTTGCTGTGATCTATAAAAGTGCGCTCTTTTTTTCTCAGATAAAATGCGCAACATCTTCACACGCTCTGTTCTTAATTTGTGCGGAACTACTCCTTTAAGTTTATAGGCAGTGGTGTTAGGCCTTTCCGAATATGGAAATACATGTAAATAACTCACATCAAGGTCAGTTAAAAACTGGTAGGTTTCTTTAAAATGCTCATCCGTTTCACCCGGATAACCAACAATTACATCAACCCCAATGCAACAATCAGGCATTAATTTTTTAATGGTCTCTATGCGATTGACATATAATTCTGTTCGGTATTTCCTACGCATACTTGCCAAAAGTTCATCATTCCCACTTTGTAATGGAATATGAAAATGTGGAACAAACTTCTGTGAGTTACTTACAAATTTTATAATTTCATTCCCCAATAAATTAGGCTCAATGGAGCTAATTCTAACCCTTGGTATGTTCACGTGCTGCTCTATTTCCTGAATCAGTTGATAGAAAGATTCGTTATTTTGCACTCCAAAATCACCTATATTTACTCCTGTTAAAACAATTTCTTTGGCGTTTTTCGCTGCTTCTTGTGCAGATAGAACGGTCTGTTTTATATTGGCACTCCTACTTTTACCTCTTGCCAATGGAATGGTGCAAAACGAGCAGAAATAATCACATCCATCCTGCACCTTTAAAAAAGTACGGGTGCGCTCATCCTTGCTAAAAGCGGGAACAAAATCACGGGTTTCTTTAATGTTAACATTGTGTACAGTAGCTTTTGGACGTTTTTGTATATCCGCTAAATGATGAATCAAATTAAACTTTTCTGCCGCTCCTAAAACTAAATCTACTCCCGGTATTTGTGCAATTTCAGTTGGTTTTAATTGTGCATAACAACCCACCACCACTACAAAGGCATTTGCATTGTGTTTTAAGGCTTCTTTAACCACGCGTTTACATTTACGATCTGCATGGTCGGTAACGCTACAAGTATTGATTACATAGATGTCTGCCCCTGCTGTAAATTCAACAGCGCTCATTCCTGCATTGCTCAATTGAGTACCAATAGCAGAAGTTTCTGTAAAGTTTAATTTACAGCCCAAGGTATAAAATGCTACAGAGGTATTCATTTTTTGAGAGTGCAAAGATAGAAATATATTGAAAAGGTTTCTTTAGAAATCGATTGGATTAAAAAATAGTTAATAATGCACCAATAAATGCCTTTGCTATTCTGAATAAAAAGTACAATATTTGAGCCATAAATAAACGCTTTAAAGTGCATCCATTTTCCAAAATTGTCTCCATTCTATTGCTTACTATTGTTTTGTTTGCATGTAACAATAAAAAAAGAGAGGACGCTCCTGTTTTCTACTTTTGGAAAACAACGTATGAACTAACTGAAATAGAAAAACTGACCCTCAAACAATTGCAATGCGAAAAAATGTATGTGCGTCTTTTTGATGTTGAGTGGGATACACAAAGCAAAAGCCCTATGCCCATGGCTAAGCTTAAAACAATTGACACGCTCAACAAATTTAAAATTGTACCCGTAGTATATTTTAATGATGAGGTATTTTTAAATATAGAAGATTCTGCTATTATATTATTGGCTCAAAAAGTTGCTGAACAGATTGATATAATGGCAGCCAACAGGGATTTTGATTTTAATGAATATCAAATAGATTGCGATTGGACAGCATCCTCTAAAAAAAGATATTTTGAATTTTTAGTACAGATTAAAAAAATATTAGCTCATAAAACTTTGAACTGTACGCTACGGTTTAACCAAATTAAGCACCGAAAAAAACTAGGTATTCCTCCTGCTGATAAAGGTACTGTGTTGTTTTATAATATGGGAAAATTGACCGCGAAGCTGAGCGATAACAGTATTTACAATGATAAAGATGCTAAGCAATATAGCAAATGCATTCAAAATTATTCTTTGCGCTTGGATGCAGCTTTGCCCATCTTTTCTTGGGCCATTCAATGTAGAAAAGATAGTATTGTAAACCTTTTACCTCGTAGAGAATTGTTAGATTTTGCCGACACCAGTATCTTTTTGTATGACGGTAAATATATACGTGTTAAACAAAATTCATTTTACAAAGGTGTTTTATTCAAAATAAACGATTATATTAAACTAGAAACCATATCTGAAGAGGATTGTGAAAAAGCAGCAAAAATATTGGCTAAAAATGCACCCAAAGCAGGTTTTGAAAACATCCTTTATTTCGACCTAGATGAAAAAACCATTACTAGATTTAACCATGAAAAAATTAGGGATTTACACGTTTTGTTGCCCAATTAAGATAGCAAATATCCGCAAAAAATGAAATATTCCGTTAGCAATACCATATCAAAACCCATTCAGGAAGTTATTGAGGCGTTTTCCCATCAAGAAAATCGGTTAATATGGATGAAAGGGCTTACTTCTTTTGAGGAATTAGATGACGCTCCATTAAGCATTGGAGCTAAAAGTCGTTTAACATTTATAATGGGAAAACGCACCTTGATTATGACACAAATAGTTTTGGATAATCAATTACCTGAAAGTCTCAAATTGGTGAGCAAAAGCCGGGATGTCAACAACATGATTACCCATAAGTTTAGAGCAGTCGGTGAGAACAAGACATATCATGAAACTGCGCATATTTTTGAGTTTAAAAACTGGGGGATGAAACTGTTAAGCCCCTTGATGAAAAAGGCTTTTATACAACAAAGTCAAACATACTTGGACGATTTTAAAACCTTTATCGAGAAAGCTTGAAAATAGAAAAAACTAGATGTGGCTGGTGCAAAGGGAATGAACTTTACGAATCGTACCATGATGAAGAATGGGGTGTTCCAGTGCATAACGACCATAAACTTTTTGAAATGCTAATTTTAGAAGGCGCACAAGCAGGTTTGAGTTGGATTACGGTATTAAAAAAACGAGAACGATACAGAGAGGTATTTGCCAATTTTGACCCAACTGTAGTTGCCAATTACAATCAAGGAACTTTAGAAAAGTTGCTTCAAGACCCTGGGATCATTCGCAACCGACTGAAAGTAAATGCTGCGGTTATCAATGCCAAGGCTTTTTTGGAAGTGCAAAAAGAATTTGGAAGTTTTGATAAGTATCTTTGGGCATTTGTCAATCACAAACCCATGATTAATCGTTTTAAAACATTAAAAGATGTTCCTGCAAAAACCGAAATTTCTGATAAAATTAGCAAAGATTTAAAAAAGAGAGGGTTCAAATTTATTGGCTCTACCATTGTTTATGCTTTTATGCAGGCAGTTGGTATGGTCAATGATCATGTGGAGGAATGTTATTTGTATAAGACCAGTTTATAAAAATTGTGGCTCAATTTGTATTACAAGCAACAACATTGAATTGGAGAAGTGAATCTTTGGCTGTAAAAACCACAATTTAATTAAATTTATCTTTGACAGTATTAAATATCAATGTAGATTTGCAGCCCTCAAAAGGAGTTATTTGGACTTATAGCATAACTGGATAGTGCACTTGACTACGGATCAGGAGGTTGGGGGTTCGAATCCCTCTAAGTTCACAAGGTCTAACATTCCTTAATTTGTTAAAAAAGGGCCTATAGCTCATTCGGTTAGAGCAACTGACTCTCCCGATAGTTATCGGGACAGTAGGTAAATGGTTTGACAAACCATTAAATAAATGTCAGAAAAAGGGCCTATAGCTCATTCGGTTAGAGCAACTGACTCTCCCGATAGTTATCGGGACAGTAGGTAAATGGTTTGACAAACCATTAAATAAATGTCAGAAAAAGGGCCTATAGCTCATTCGGTTAGAGCAACTGACTCTCCCGATAGTTATCGGGACAGTAGGTAAATGGTTTGACAAACCATTAAATAAATGTCAGAAAAAGGGCCTATAGCTCATTCGGTTAGAGCAACTGACTCATAATCAGTAGGTGCTTGGTTCGATTCCAAGTGGGCCCACATTAAAAAAGAGAGTTGATTTTTTCAGCTCTTTTTTGGTTAATAACTATGGATATTTGTTGTTATATCATATTTTCTCAAAAGCTTGATAAATTTTATACAGGAGTTTGCCAAGAAAATTTATCTTCGAGAATTGAAAAGCACAATACTCATTACTATTCCAATAAAAATTTTACTGCCAAAACTGACGATTGGATTTTATTTATAAAAATAGATACCGATGATTTCTCCCATGCTAGAAGAATTGAGCTAAAAATTAAATCTATGAAAAGTTCAGTATTTATCAAAAACTTAAAAAAATACCCTGAATTATTGTCTAAATTTTTTTATGAAACTAAGGGCAACTGACTCTACCGATAGCTATCGGGACAGTAGGTGCTTGGTTCGATTCCAAGTGGGGCCACATACAAACAATTAAAGCCCTTGCAAATTATATAATTGCGGGGGTTTTTCATTTATGTGGTACAACATAGGTGCCAACAAACCACAGGTGGGGTGTTGCAAATAAAATCAGCCAAAAAAAGCTTAACAACAGCAATAACTATATAATTTTAAAGCTAGTATTAATATTTATAGCGAAATACCTCATTTAAACCAATGAGGTATGTTACATTGCCGTAAGGTATTTCTATTGTTATACTTCTTCTTCGAATATTATACCCAAAATATATTCTCTAGTATAAGAAAATTTGTTGTAGATTTGTATTTAATATAAAACATTACACAATATGAAAATTTTTACAAAAAATTCAAAAAAAACCTTAATCAATTTAAGGTGTTTTATCGGAACGATTCTGATGATTGCTTTAATAATGCCTAATACTGCTAAGTCGCAATCCTCGCCAGCCCCAGTGAATCTTGGAACTTCTGGCAATTTCGTAATACTAGCAAAAACAGGAATTTCAACAACAGGAACCACTGCAATTGTTGGAGGTATTGGGGTTAGTCCTAATGACGCTACTTCCATAACAGGATTTGGTTTAATAGCAGATGCCTCAGGTGAATTTGCAACTTCATCTTTAATTACTGGAAAAGTATATGCGGCAAACTATGCAGTCCCAACTCCTAAAATGCTGACTGCGGCTGTGAGCGATATGGAAACCGCCTACACCAACGCTGCCGGACGAACACCGGATTATACTGAACTGTACACTGGAGATCTTACCGGACAGACCTTAACAACTGGTGTTTATAAATGGAGTACCGGAGTTCAAGTATCTGCTGGAGGTGTAACTATCTCAGGTAGCTCTACTGATGTATGGATTTTCGAGATCGCACAGAACCTAACTCTAGCTAACGGAGCCACTATAAATCTTACTGGAGGCGCACAAGCATCCAACATCTTCTGGCAGGTGGCTGGCGGGGTTACCCTTGGAACAACATCTGACTTTAGTGGAATTATATTATGTCAAACAATGATAGATATGCAGACTGGAGCAGCTTTTGACGGTAGAGCGCTGGCACAAACCGCTGTTACATTAGATGGCAATAGTATAAGTACCAGCGCCAGTACCTCAGGTCTTGATGATCTAAGTCTTGGAAATGGCATCACCATGTATCCAAACCCTGCTCAAAATAACATGACCATCGCAAATTCTACCGGTATCAAGTTAGATCAGTTAGCTATTTACGATATGAGCGGAAGGCTAATCAAAACTATCGACCTTCGCGATATGCAACAGGAGAGTACTATTGATGTGTCCAACCTATCATCTGGAGTATACATCTTGCAGATAGAAGGGGATGGAGCGAGCACAGTAAAACAATGGATTAAGAGATAGGCTTCATAAACTATTCCTTCATTTTAATCAACTTCCCCGCTATATAAACTTTAAAAGGCTGCCATTTTAAAACTTCTTGTGCGGGTAGATCTAAAATATCCATTTCACTGATAATAAAATCAGCCCAATATCCCTGCTTTAAACTGCCCTTTGTTTTTTCATCAAACTGCGCATAAGCCGCCCAAGCAGTCATACCCATTAATGTTTGTTGCGGACTTAAACCCTCAGCGAGCCTAAAACCATTGGTGGGTTGTTGGTTAATATCTTGCCTAAAAACCGCTGCATAATAGGTTTTAATGGGCTTGTAATCCTCAATCGGGAAATCTGTACCTAAAGCAATTATTCCCATTTGTTTTAAAAGGCTTTGGTATGCATAAGCCCCTGACATTCGGCTTGAACAAACTCTTTCTTCCGCCCAACGCATATCACTGGTAGCATGGGTAGGTTGTACAGACGGGATTATACCATACTTACCAAAGAGTTTAAAATCAGTAGTATCAACAATTTGTGCATGTTCAATACGCCAACGCAAATCTTTATTAAGCGTATATTTACCAAATAAATTTAAAATTAAATGATTGGCACTATCTCCAATGGCATGTGCATTTACTTGCAAATTATGTTTAACCGCAAATTGGCAATATTTTTCTATCGTATCAATTTCGGTTAACAATAGTCCGTTATGTCCATGCCAGTCACAGTAATCCTTTTTTAACAGCGCTCCCCTTGAACCTAAAGCGCCATCGGTATATATTTTAAAAGACTTAACCTTAAATTCAGGTCTATCAATAAACCCAAACTCCTGAATATAATCAATAGCAACTGGATTGGCACTCAGCATAGCATTGATTCTAATTTTTAAATCTCCAGTTTTATACAAACTGTCAATCACTTTAATTACATCCACAACTAAACCAGCATCAACCAATGAGGTTAGTCCAGCTTTAAGACATAAATCTTGCGCTTTTAAAAGATAACCTGCCATTTGAACTGCATTTGGTTTAGGAATTTTATCAACCACCAAATCCACTGCATTGTCTAAAATAAACCCTGTTGGCTCTCCGTTTAAAATTGTTATTTCTCCTCCTTTAATTTGCGTATTTTTATCAATACCTGCTAATGATAACGCCATTTTATTTGCAACCGCACCATGCCCATCAACTCGTCTTAGTAAAACAGCCTTATCAGGAAACATAATATTTAACACTTGATTATTGGGCATTTTTTTATCGTCAAACAACGTTTGATCCCATCCCCTACCAACAATCCATAATTGGTTGGGGTTTCGTTGGGCATAGGATTTAACACTATCTAAAACCAATTGCCAAGAGGTCAATCCTGCTACATTACATTCTGATTCTAATTTACCCAAGGCATAAAAATGACAATGGGCATCAAAGAAACCTGGATAAACGGTTTTTCCTTTTAAATCAATTTGATTTGACGACTTGTATTGCTGCTTAATTTCATCGGATGTGCCGACAGCAATAATTTTTCCTTCTTTTATGGCAAATGCCTCAGCTTTACCAAATGCACTGTCACATAAATATACCTTACCATTGTAAAAAATACTATCCGCAGGTTTTTGCACAGAATTACATGCAATAAACCCTAACAAGAGCAGTATGCCAATGCCGCGCAAAAGTTTCATTAATCCTTTTTAGGTCTTGGTTTAAAAGTTTTTTTCTTAAATGGTTTTTTAAATGCTGGCTTTCCACCTTCCGTGGTTTTGGCACCTTCAGCAGCAGGGTTATTATTGTTATTGCGATTAGAGAAATTCTTGTTCCCTTGGTTGCTAGGTTTGTTCCCTTTGTAGTTGTTCCTGCGATTGTTATTATTTTCGTCTTTTAGTTTTATTTTTTTATCAAAACGTTTAATATCCGTATCCTCAATCAAATCAACTACTTCCAATTTAGCATCATTTCTAGAAATGGTATTGGTTTTTTCTTGTTCATCAATTAAAGCAGGTGCTTTTTGACCTGCTTTATTCATAGCCAATATTTCATTTACCCGTTTCAAATCTAGGGGTATCCAATTGTTTTGCTTTTCATAAGCAAACCACATTTGTCTTTTTAAAATATCTACTTTGGTACTATATGCTGTTCCCATTTCCGTGTCTAAACGCACAGTTTTTTGTTTTGGGAATTCGTTGGTAGCTTCAATATAAGTGTCCAATTCAAAGTTAAGGCAACATTTTAGTTTGCCACATTGCCCACTGAGTTTAAGCATATTGATAGATAAGTTTTGATAACGGGCAGCTTGGGTATTTACCATATTAAAATGAGTTGTCAACCAAGTACTGCAACACAATTCTCTTCCGCAAGAGCCAATTCCTCCTAGTCTTGATGCCTCTTCTCTATAGCCAATTTGCCGCATTTCAATACGCATTTTAAATTCATCCGCATATTGTCGTATCAATTCCCTAAAATCTACTCTGTTTTCCGCAGTATAAAAGAAAATTACCCTTTTGCCATCCCCTCTTATTTCAATATCACTCAATTTCATGGCTAGTTTAAGCTGAAGTGCAATGGTTCTAGCTCTTTCCAACGTTTTAGGCTCTTTATCTTTTCCTGCCAAATATTTTTCTAGCTCACTTTCAGAGATTTTGCCCTCAATTACCCGCATTTCAGCACTGGCTTCATCTACTTTGTGTTTTTTTAACTGTAACCTAACCAACTCGCCTGTCATGCCTATGGCTACAATATCAAAACCGCCATCTGCCTTTAATTTCACAAAATCTCCTTTGTAAATCTCAAGGTTATTGCTATTTCTAACAAACTCCTTCCTTCTGCCTTTAAATTTCACTTCAATTACATCAAATGGCTTGTAATCTTCCGGCATAACCATGTTTCCAAACCAATCATAAGAATTGATAGCATTGCACCCGCCAGTGCTGCAATTACCATTACTTTGACAACCCGCAGGAGCGCAACCCCCGCTTGTTGTACCACAACTTCCACATCCCATATATTTTTATTTTTATCGTCTCTTTTAATTTATAAACCTTACCTAATTAATTTCACTCAATTTTGATACCCTAAGGCATTGGTGAATTTTCAAAGATAAATCAAATATTGTTATTTTAGCATTTCCATTTCTTTCAATGCTATATTGTGCCTGACTCAATAATTGGTAAAACTCTTCTAAAGCATCCACATTCATCAGTATCGACAAGCGTTGTACAAAATCTTGCTCATTGTTGGTAAGTCTCCCCTCATTCAATCCATAAGGTTCTACCACACAGGCTCTGCAAATTTGTAAACCATAGGTAAAAAAGGCCTTTAGGGGCTCTCTGCCCAATGCGCTTAATTCTTTTGTCCAGTAATCATATTTTTGGCTGCTTCCTTTGTAGCAATCCAGCAACCATGACCTAAAGGTATCTAAATATGTATTGTCAATATTGGTGGTCATGTGCAAAGCTTTGTTCATATTACCTCCACTCATCAAGGCAATATTTTGAGCCAAATCTGCTGGCATTTCTTTGTTGTTTTCTAAATGCGAGGCAATATCCGCTACACTGTATGCCGGAAACCTAGTCATTTGTACGCGAGAAAGTATGGTTCCTAAAAGTCTATTTTCATTCTCACAACATAAAATAATAAGCGCATTTCCGGGAGGTTCTTCAATCAATTTTAAGAGGATATTTCCTTCCTTGCCTAAATATTCGGGCAACCACATCACTAATACCTTGGTTTCTGCTTCATAAGGTTTTAAACCCAATTTTTTAATGATGCTTCTGCATTCATCAGCTGTTATATTGGGTAAACTGTTTTCGTTTCCCAACTCATCCATCCAGTCCGTTACAGCAAGATATGGATTGGCTAATACTACTTTTCTAAACTCTGCTACAAAATTTTCAGAGGTAGTTTTTGCACCCTTCATAGGAAATGATAAATGCAAATCAGGGTGTACCAACTGCTCTATTTTGGAACACGATGGGCAAACCCCACAACTATCATCCTCTAACGGGTTTTTACAATTAACATACTGTGCATAAGCAAAAGCCATTGACAATATTCCTGTGCCTTCTGCTCCCAAAAAAATTTGAGCATGGGGCATCCGCCCCTCTTTAACGGTATGTATAAGTTTCTCTTTTATTTTTTGATGTCCTGCAACGGCTGCAAACTTCATGCGTTCTCTTCTTTTCTAATAAACTTAAAAATAGCGAACGCAATACCCATAAAGAACACTACTAAAACTATAATGTTTGCAGCACTTTGTATGGCAGCCGCTTTGTAAAAAGTTGGTGGCTCAAAGGCGAAAGTAATTTTAAATTTCCCCGCAGGCACAATCATTCCTCTTAAAATATAATCAGCTCTAAAGTGCGGTACTTTTTTACCATCTATGTATGCTTGCCAGCCTTTTCCAGAGTTATAATATATTTCAGAAAAAACCACAGCAGACTGCACTGCACTATTGTACTCATATTCTATCTTGTCTGGAGAAAATTTACTGATTTTAATACTGGCATTGCTATCAATGCTTCCGGCATTGAACCCGGCTATTTGGTCATGGTATCTTTGGTCCACCAAGGCGGTAGTGGAAGGCTCAAAATCATTGAGTGCCATTATCTCTTGGTCCGCATTTTTTACCTCTTGTAGGTTACTTACAAACCATGCACTGCCCAAAGCATTAGGGTTTACTTGCACTCTTGGCCCGCTAGAATCATTAACAATAAAATATTTGGTATTGAGCATATCCAAAACTTTCATGTTGTTTTGCATTAAATGAAACTCCGCAACATCTTGAATTCTTTTTAGTTTGGCGGCATGGTATCCACCAACAGAACGGTGGAACCTACTAGACCTAGCACTGTTAAAAGCGTTGCCGCTGCCATTGTCATAAACCCTATAATCACCCTTGTCTTCAAGAATAATCTTGTCTGCATCCGTCAATTGGGTATTGTTTTGCTCATAACTATTGGCATTTACAAAATTATCATTGCTTAAATAGCGCTTGTCAATAGACCACAAATCGACTAAAATTAATACCCCTAAAATAAGCAGCAAGTAATTGGGTTTTAATTTTTCTTTCATAAAGAACCACAATGCGGCAAAGGCTGCACCTATAAAAAATAAACTTCTAAACCCATCATTTCTCACCAATATTCCCCTGTCTGCAATTACAGATTCTGGCGCACTGCCTCTAAATGTATTTTGATCCGAAATACCAGAATCTCCCCCTGCCAATATTATCAATATCACCAAGCCAGCCGTAATGCCAACACTGTAAAGCAAGTATTTAGTGATTAACGCTTTGTTCAATACTACTTTTTCAGCAACCTTAGTAACGGAAACTATCTCCTCATTCATCCCAAAGCCTAAAGCCCCATTTTCCTTGGTGGCATTTGCTGTCAATAATTGTTTTAGAACCAATAAGCTGGGTATCAATAAAACCAATTGTGCCATGGTTGTAGCCATGTTGTGAGAACGCAACTTGTTGTAAAACGGTAAGTGATAATAGAATAAATCATTGAGCATGGCAAAGTTTTTTCCCATTGACATAAAAATTGACAAAGCAAAAGTTGCCAAAATCCACCATCTAAATCGTTTATCAACAATGAAAAGGCTAAATATAAACAAAAACATGATTACGGCACCAAAATAAACAGGACCACTGGTAAAAGGCAAAGCCCCAAAATAAGCCAAGCCTGGTGTTTTTTTATAATTAAAGCTAGGGTCTTGTTGGCGATACTCTTTTACGAATTCTGAGTTTTTTGGCAACAGTTCTCTTGAACCACCACCTACAGCGTTGGGCACTAAAATAGTCATTACATCGCCCAATCCTTGGCTATGGTAAAATGCATAATCATATTCCAATCCGTCATCCACATCCTTGCTTTTATCTTCATTTTGTCTTCCTGGAGCAGGTATGGTCAACTCTGATGTACCTCTTATGGTTTCTTGAGAATACTCCTGGGTTAGCATAATATTTACCGCATTGCTGGCTACGCCTGTGCCAACACCTAAAATTAAAATTAAAACCACTAAAAAGTAGTGTTTTAATAGCTCAAAATGCTTGTTAACGATAATTAAAACCAACTCAGAAACCATCCAAAAACCGATGATGATGAGCAAGTAATACGTGATTTGATAATGTCCTGCTATAACCTGTAATGCCATGCCTACAAATAACAATGCCGCACCTAATAAATATTTTCTCCGCAGCAATAATGCTACAGCACCAATGACTAAAGGGGCAAGTGCAATGGCTTGAACTTTTGTGTTATGTCCCGCTTCTATAATGATAAAATTGTAAGACATAAAAGCGATACCTATGGCACCAATCAATGAAAAACGCCAATCTAACTTGAAACATAAAAACATGATGTAACCACATAGCAATAGGTAAAATAAAAAGCTATTGACTACAGGAAAGGGAATAAAATAAAGCTTGGTAACATATTGTGGCACATAACTACCGGTAATTTGGTAGGAAGGCATACCGCCAAACATCCTAGAATTCCATAAGGGGGCAACTCCTGTTTCCTTTTTCCATTGTATGGATTCTTCGGCTGCATCTGCCCACTGTGTTATATCACCCTGTGGTAAGGTTTTGCTTTTTCCTGCTGAAAAGTACACGAAAGAGATCATTATAAAGCCCAACACGATTAAAACATGAGGCAAAACGGTTTTTAATTTATTCATTCTTAAATGTTGTTTTTAAATTAGCATTCAAATCTAACATTTATCCAAGATTATGCAAAAGAAAATACAAAGGAAATTATTGAGTAATTAGTATTTAGTGTCCCGATGTACATCGGGAAGTTTTTAGTACCTTCGGAAAATGCCTTCATGTATCAACAAACACTATTTTACATTTTAATAATGTTGACTATCCATGGCTTGCGAAGCACAGCAATCCAAATTAATTTTTAATTGATCATTTTTAATTAAAAATTAAATACCCCTATTTCAACAGCAAAACATTACTCATAATGTTTATCCTTTCTCCTGTGGCAGATTTACCGTAAAACAGTACTTTATAAACACCTTCAGGTGCATTGCCAGCATCCCAACCGGTGTTCTCTGTTTTGGAAACCAACTCGCCACATCTAGTAAATATTTGCATTTCATAACTTTCAACGCCAATGGTATTGGGTGTAAAAACATCATTTAAGCCATCCTTATTGGGTGTAAACGCATTAGGAATAAATACAATGGGCACCATACCAGCACATACAATATTGCTTTGTGTTTTTCTACCATCCGTGCTGTGGGCGGTTATTCTATAGCATTTGAGGGTGCTTTCTGTTTGGGCAAAACTATAATCTGTATAAGGGCTAGCAATATTTTGAGAAGCCAGTATTTGCGTATCTGCACCATAGGTATATTCAATTTCATAGCTACTGATTGGCACTTGCCAATCTAAATAGGCTGTGTAATCTAATGCTACGGATGTATTGCCATTTTGGGTATGTTGCAGAAAAATAGGCGCACTAATGTTACCCATAGCACTGTAATTGCCACAACTATCTATGCCTGTTACTCCAAAAAACTGAACTTTGGGCGTAAAACCTTCAATTGTGGTTTGGGTGGTATTGCCCGACAGTTCTTTAATTTTGTTGTAAACACCATTTTGTGTTGGGCTGCCAAAAATTTGATAGCCTGCTGCATCTTGCAAGGGTTGCCATTGCAAAGCAATCGTTTGATTATTAAGGTAAGTGCCATTCATCATTTTTGCACTGTCTGTTGGCGCAAAACCTTTGCGCAGCCTAAGTGTTATTGTATCTCTTGCAACACATCCAGACGTACTTTCTAGGATTTGTATGATTTGATAGCTACCGGGCTGATTGTACAAATAGCTAAAACTATTAGCTGTAGGGTTTTCGGTTTGCCCATCGCCCATGGTATAGCTTCTTTTAACAACAGGCCGTTTATTAATCTCCGTTATAGTTAAATTAAAAGGACTACATGCTTCCGTTTCATTTAACACCATGCCCGGTTGTGGTGCATCTATGGCACGGATATATTGTTTTTTTAACAAGGTATCTGCGCAATAGCCATTGTTTACAATCAATTGTGCATCATACACCCCTGCTGTGGTGTAGCTGTGTTTAGGAAAAGCAGCATTACTGGTAGTACCATCGCCAAAACTCCATAAATAACTTACGCCTGTGTTAGGATTTACTTGCCCTTGATTGCTTTGGTTATCAAATGCCAAAGGGGTAAACAAGCAAATTGGGCTGTTGGTTCTAAAATTGGCGGTGGGTGGGGTTGGGATGTTAATTTCTATACTATCCCACCACCACTCTGCATAACCCTTGGGGTCTTTTGAGTTTACCCCATGCAATTTTACAAAATAAGTTCCATTTTCTGTGAAAGTAGTTTTAGGCGGTTCTTTAGCCGAATAGTTTGCCCATTGTGTATGTTCTTTATTTTTAGCTACAGACCAATAATAAGTATCTATCCCCAAGCTTTCATCACTCCAATTGGTAAAGGTTAACTCTGCCCCACAATTGGTGTATTGAACTTTCGGTTTTATACGTAAATAATCGTAATTGGTATTATCTATATTGTAGTTACGACCCAAAACGTTGAACCTTGTTGCCTTTGTTTCAAAAGAATTACTATTATAACCTTTTAACAAATGTAATTTAGGATTTGCTGATGTTCCATTTTCAGAAATCATTAAAGCGCCTGTATGCATTATACCAATAGAAGATATTCCATTATTAGAAGAAGTTAAAATAGTATCTATTGGTAGATAATTATTACGAACATCATTTATCGTTAATATACCATAATATATACCATAATAAAGGTTACTGTTATAAGGAGAATAACCATTGTAATTTATAATATACCGATTATCGGGACTATAAATAAGAAAATCTGGGGAAATCCCTTGGTAAATGCCGGTATCCTTTTCCATATTGGGGATGTTAGTATCGTATCTTTCATCTATTAGTTTAATATTAACAGATTGTATTTGCTGTGATTGGCTAATGTTAAAATAGACAGAAAAGTTTGAATACCATTTAAAAAGACTGGAGTTTATTTTGGAATAAGCTTGTATGTTAACCATTTGAAATCCATTTGAACAGCCATGAGAAAGGCTTGCTATCATTTCAGGAGATACAAGAAAACTAAGTTGTGTAGTATCCCTATACTTTAAGGGAATGTAAGGTTCAAAATCTACCATTACGCTATCGGTTATAATGGTTTCTTGATAATTAGATTTCACAAAATAATAGGTTACCTTGAAACCCTCTTGTTTTGCGGCATATAGTGTGCCGTACTCAAAATTCTTAATGCGTTTAAAACCATATTTAAAAAAATTCATAGGGCTTTTTCCTTCTAGGTTCAAAAATTTTTCCAGTTTTTTAATATTAACAGGTATTCCTACGCTGTCTTTTACAGTTTTAAGATACACTCCCTTGCTTTTTTCAATTTCGCAGGCATCAATATTGGGGTTGTTTTTATACATATATTGCTGTATTGAACTGCAAATTGGAGCTGCTTGCTGATACCACACAAACCTGCTAAATACACCGAAGGTATCTAAACCCAAAGGGCGCACGTATGCTGAATTATTAGGAAAATAAGGCTGCTCTGGCATTAATTCTCCTTGTTTAGTATAAATTGCCTTGGTGTAATCATCATCTAAATAAAAAAACAGTTTTCCATTGGGTTTTCTGTAAATTCTAGTTCCTGCATCAAAAATCATGGTATCTTTAACCATTTGAAAAGAATCATTATCAAAATAATCCAATCTTTCACCATAATTAAATGCAAGAGAGCTATAGCTTTGCCCTTGCAGGGCAAAGCTATAGCTGCAAACTAAAAGGAATAAGGTAAATTTACAGCAATTCATGGTTACTCTTTTGAACTGAATTTTAAATTCATTATTCAAAGGTAGTTAAAGTTATTTAATCGCAATTTCATTCTTTACTATCTTGCCAAAATTCAATAAAGGTTAGGGAGAAAAGGCTCAATTAAACAAAATGAATATAAAGGAAAGTTTTGTTTTTAATTTCTAATACCCTTACTCAAAATACAATGAAATTTGAAACATCCGAGGGTACAGGCCTGCCAAAGATTTACTATAAATGTATTGATCGGGGGAGTGCTGATTGATGATACTGTTGATCATTTTAATTTCAGGCGAAAACTTAAAATATGGCATATAAAAATCAAAGCCCACACCCAATTCATAAGAAGCACCAAAGGGTTTTAGTGCCACCAATTTTTTAAACGGACCACGCTCTTCTGTGGCTCGTGAGTTAAAATCATAAGAAATTCTGCCCCCAGCCACCGCATAAAAACGAACATATTTGTAATGAATATCACTTTTATACTTGATATTGATAGGCAAGTCGAAGGTAACAGCTTCAACGGGAATTCTGTCTGTGCGGTCTCTAAACACATAGTTCAATTCTCGCTGATGAAAATTAAGCCCAGGCACTGAACGCAAGTTTAAGGTTTTGCTCAAACGCAAGTCTACCAAGCCGCTTAAACCAAGCCCAATGGTGCCATTGGTAACAATTTGCATCACAGAATCTTGCTGAATAAAATCAGGGGCAGTTATCACTTTCATTTTACCATAATTGGTTGAAAAGGAAACGCCAAAATGCCATTGTTTTAAATCATAGATATGCGGATCCATTCTGTGCATGCGTTGTGATAACAACTGCTGCTGAAAAAGAAACAGCAATAAAAAAGAAAATATTATTTTATGCCTGAGTATAAACTGCAAATTCCGAATGTTAAACGTTCTTGTTGTATATTTTTAAATCCTGCTTGCTCCATTAATTTTACAAAATTTGCCCCATCCGGAAAAGCTTTAACCGATTCTGGCAAATAAGTGTAGGCAAAATTATTCTTACTGATAAAACGTCCCCAAAGCGGTAAAATTGTCTGAAAATAAAAATTATAAAACTGTTTTACAGGAAAGCTTGTTGGTTTAGAAAATTCTAGCACCACAGCTTTCCCGCCTACTCTTAGCACCCTATTCATTTCTGACAAGCCTTTTTCTAAATTTTCAAAGTTCCTAACACCAAAACCAACGGTTATTGCATCAAAATAATTATCTTCAAACTCAATATTTTCTGAGTCGCCTTGTATCATTTTAATGGTATCTGCTTTACCCAATTTAATCATTTTTTCTTTCCCCTTTGCCAACATTCCATTGCTGATGTCAATGCCAATAACCTCTGTGGGGTTAAGTTTCAAAGTTTCTAAGGCCAAATCTCCTGTTCCTGTTGCTACATCTAAAATACGTTTTGGTGCAATTTCCTTTAGCTGAGCAACTGCTTTTTTTCTCCAAGTTTTATCAATATTTAACGATAAAAAATGATTCAAAAAATCATAATTACCAGAAATGCTGTCAAACATTTTGGCAACTTGTTCTTTTTTACCTTGTGGTTCACTGGGTATAGGTTTTATTTGTTGTTGAGCCATTTATTACTGCAAATATAGGGACATTTAACCCGAATTATACATTAGAACTTTACTTAAATCGAAAAGCCTATGACGCCCGACTTTTGGGAGTGAGTATTTCATCTATTTTGTTCTTTTCGATACTATTAAAAAAATAATATTTTTTAATGACTCAAAGTGACCAAAATGGTGAACTACTCTACCGTGAGTGTTGTTATCACAATTGCGAATGCTGTCCAGTAAAAAGTAATCTAATGAAGTCAGGTTTTCCAACCTGACTTCGCAGAATGTGGTATCTCATACTGTTTCGAAAGCCAGATACCAAGGAAAAATGCGAGTAACTGTATTTTTAGTTTGCCGCGTTTCACTCGCAAAGACGCTTCGCTTAGAGGAATTCCAACGTCTTTCAATTGAAGTCAGGTTCAATTGAAGTTAGGTTTTCCAACCTGACTTCGCAGAATATGGTATCTCATACTTGCATTGCAGTCAGGTTTTCCAACCTGGCTGCAAGAAAACATGAAGCAAAGAAAAACCACGATACAAATATTGTATCGTGGTTTAAATATATTGGATGAAATAAAGGTACTACCCTCTTTTTTCTTTAATCCTTGCTTTTTTACCAGTCAACTGACGTAGATAGAAAATTCTCGCTCTTCTAACCTTACCTCGTTTGTTTACTTCAACTTTTTCGATGTTTGGGCTATGCAATGGAAAAATACGCTCAACACCTATTCCATTAGACATTTTTCTAACGGTAAAAGTTTCAGAAATACCAGAATTTCTTCTTTGTATAACATCTCCTTGAAACAATTGTACTCTTTCTTTACTACCCTCGCGAATCTTATAATGCACGGTTACTTTATCACCTGCTTTAAAATCAGGAACTTCACTATTTAGAAATTCACTTTCTATCCTTTTAATCAAATCCATTGCCATCTCGTTTTTAATCTTTTAAAAATTGGTCTGCAAAGGTAATCATTTTACTTTGTCAAAAAATAGTTTTATTAAAAATTTTTAACGTCTCTTTTTGGCTGTCCTATTTTTTGGAAAGTATGCCTTAAATGCCATTCCTAGTTTTAAATGTAAGGCCTATAAGCGTTAACCTTTCTATAACAATTACATCATTGCTTTAATTTTACCATTGCCCTTGAATAACCCTTACAATACTATCCGCAATTTGCTTTCTACCTTGCCAAAAATAATGTTCTGTTGTCCAGTTTTTTTCTCCAAAATAAGCGGGATTTACAGTTTCTAAGTTGTCAATGATCGTTACATTGGCTTTATGCTGATACCTGTTCACCAAATAATCTCTATTCGTGCGTATCAAATCTGCAAGATTTCTTCCAGCCAAGCTGTCTGCCCAATGCACATTTTCGCTCATAATCAATAAATGCAATTGATAATGTTGCTTTTCAGCATTTAAAACAATAGCATCCAAGTCTTGGACACGCTTATTTTGCGCATTCAAATTAAACCCATACGCTTTTATATAATCATCTGCCAAAGTCCGCTTAACCATATCCTCTTGGCTGTTGCTATCCAAAAATTTGTCTACCCCACACCAGTTTTTTACATTGACAAAAGGCAATGCGGTGTCCCCAAGCATAAGGGTATCATTGCTCCAAAGACCCCACATTTGCTTATCTCTAGCTTCAGCAGACTGATTATCATATAAATTAAAAACAGCCCTCATTTTTTTGATGAAGGGCATTTGATTGTTGAGAAACAAACCATCTTTCTGCAAACTGGTTTCAAACTCACTGTAAACGCAAGGAGGACCAAAAGTTCTTAAATTGACGGTGAGTATAACGTGTTTTAAATTTTGCCGTTTATTGATATGGTCAAACAAAGGTTTGTAAATTCCCAAATGGTAAGCGCTTTTATTGAGTGTTAATAAATGGACGTCTAGTTTATTGGCAACCATTTCACTAATGCTCCGCATATCTTTATCTTGCTTATCATTCCAAAAATTGGAAGACTCCCCAATGTATAATACTTCAGCACTATCTTTGTTTTTATCCAAGGCATCTAGCATATAGGCGTGATTATATTTATCAATGGGCCATATAAACTTATTGTAAAATCCAATGGACAATACAGCTAATACCAATAAATAAAATATTCTGATGATGATTTTCTTTGTCATGCTTAAAATCTAAAATATATAAAAGGGTGTGAAGTGGCACCACTAAAATTAATGATACAGACTATGATAAAAGAATAAAGCAACCACCTTTTTTGCCAATTCCATTGGGCTAGGGTAATTTCAATGTTCTTTTTAAATACACCGTGATCCAGTATAAAAAACAAAACAACCAAAAGTGCTAGATGCCAAGGAATAGTCAAAAAATCTATTCCAGACCCTAAACCAAAAGTGGTGATAAAAATTCCCTTTGCTATTTCTAAATTAGGTGCTCTAAAAAATACCCAAGATAAGGTAACCAATGCAAAGGTCAGGAATTGTGCTGCCCATTTTATTTTAGGTTGATAATGATAATGCCTGCTAAATTTGCGCTCCACAAGATAAAATATTCCATGAATTGCGCCCCAAATTATAAAGGTGTATTTAGCTCCGTGCCATAATCCGCTAATTAAAAAAACCGCAAGAATATTGGCTAACCAAGCAGCACTATTGCTTTTATTACCACCTAATGGGATGTACAAATAATCTCTAAACCAAGTGGTTAAGCTAATATGCCATCGTTTCCAAAACTCATTGATAGATTTAGCTAAATAGGGCCGATTGAAATTATCCATTAAATGCACACCAAACAACTTTGCAACCCCTTTTGCAATAAGCGTATAACCATGAAAATCTGCATAGATTTGGAGCGAAAAACAAACCATCCCAAAAACACCCACCAATGGATGCCAACGGTATGGATTTAGGAAAATAGTATCCACCCAAGCCGCCAGGTTATCAGCGACTACCATTTTAACAAAAAAGCCCCAAATGATGAATCTAAAACCTGCCTGAAAATTATCATACTGAAAATTTACTTGCTTGGTCAATTGTGGGTTCAAAGAATTGTATCTTTCTATTGGACCCGCTACCAATTGAGGAAAGTAACTTACAAACAGCAAAAATTTGCCAAAGTGTTTAGCTGGTTGGGCATGCCCCCTATACACATCTATCGTGTAACTCATTGTTTGAAACGTATAAAATGAAATACCGACAGGCAGAGCGGCATTTAAAAAATGTGTAACCGTTCCCAAATTCGGATAGGTAAAAAGATAATGGTTAATATTTGGGAATGTCATGATAAATGCACCCAAGTATTTAAAGATTATAAGAATACCGAGGTTACAGGCAATGGACAACCAAAGCCATCGCTTTTTAACTTGGTCTAAGTTGGAGGTAGCAATTTTATTGGAAATAGTGTAATCTATGGCTGATGAGAGCAACAGTAGGCCTAGGTATTCCCATTTCCACCATCCATAAAAAACAAAACCACTCATCAATAGCCATACCCATCTTACCTTGTGTGGAATTACATAAAAACCAAACAAAACGATGGGTAGAAATAGGAGAAAAGCGATGGAATTAAAAACCATTGAGATTGCAAAAGTAAAAAAACTATTTTTTTGATTGTAATTTAAATTTAAAATGGGAATTTTGGTTGGGAACAAAATATTGTTCTACGGTAAAATATTTTTTTTGATTTGGTTATTCAAAAATCAAGTCGCTCATAAAGCGCATAAAACCTGTATGTTTGGACTTTAAAAAATTAACCATGATAAATTCAATAAAAATTTTACTTTTGCAGGAATAATAATCAACATTTTAATGATTTCAACAAAAGACAAAACCATTACAACTAGTTTCAATTTGTTTTCGGACATCGATACCTACGATCATGAGCAATTGGTATTTTGCCATGACAAGGCTTCTGGGCTAAAAGCTATTATTGCAATCCACAACACCGTTTTAGGTCCAGGCTTGGGTGGAACAAGAATGTGGCACTATGCAAAAGAAGAAGATGCCATCAATGATGCCTTGCGTCTTTCTAGAGGTATGACTTATAAAGCATCAATTAGCGGACTTAACTTAGGGGGTGCTAAAGCCGTTATTATTGGTGATCCAAAAACTCAAAAAACTGAAGCATTGATGAGAAAGTTTGGGCGTTTTGTTGAAAATTTAGGGGGTAAATACATTACCGCTGAAGATGTTGGTACCACTACCCGTGATATGGAATATGTGAACATGGAAACAGACCACGTTGTTGGTTTGCCAGAAGTTAGGGGTGGCGGTGGAGACCCTTCTCCTGTTACGGCTTATGGTGTTTATATGGGCATGAAAGCATCGGCTAAAACAGCTTATGGAAGTGACAACCTCGTTGGTAAAAGCATTGCCATACAAGGTGTTGGTAAAGTAGGTTTGCATTTGGTAGAATACCTAGCCAAAGAGGGTGCTAAAATTTATGTTTCAGATATTTATGACAGTGGTGTTAAAATTGCTGTTGAAAAATTTAGCGCTATTGCAGTTCCTGCAGATGATATTTTTGCTTTGGATGTAGATATTTTTGCTCCATGTGCTTTGGGAGCAATTTTAAACACGGAGAATATTTTAAAACTAAAATGTAATATTATTGCTGGTGCGGCCAACAATCAATTAGAAGATGAAAATATTCACGGTGATTTGTGTAAAGAAAAAGATATTTTTTATGCACCTGATTTTTTAATCAATGCAGGTGGTTTAATCAATGTTTATAGCGAGTACAATGGTTATGTTAGAGAAATTGCCATGGCAGAAGCAGAAAATATTTACAACACTACTTTAGACATTTTTAAACATGCCAAAGCAACAGGAGTTAATACACAATTGGCAGCCATACAATTGGCAGAAAAAAGGATTAATGACATATTAAAAGTGCAATCAACTTTATAAGAAATTTGCACTTTAGTTTATTTAAAATAAATGAAAAAGCAGCTTTGGCAATCAGTGCCTTGGCTGCTTTTTTGTTGTTGAGCTGCCTCTATTTTCAAAGCAACGGAATGCTAGAAGGTGGACAAGACAGCTACAATCATTTTTTAATATCAAAATACGCTTTCAAATATCCTCAATTGCTCCTAGACCAATGGGGTAAACCTGTTTATACTATTTTGGCGCATCCTTTTTGTGCTCTAAGTTTGGGAACAGCCGTATTTTTTAACATTCTATGTATAGTAGCTGCGGCTTTTATTACGGGTTTAACACTTTTAAAATTAGAACTTAAATATGCTTGGTTGGCTTGTTGGATTTGTGTCTTTTGTCCCATCAGTCTGGGCAATGCTATCGCTACACTAACAGAACCCCTTAATATGCTGATGCTGAGTGGGGCAATTTACGCTTGGATAGCGGACAAAAAAATTGCGGCTACGCTCCTATTCTCTTTCTTGCCGTGGATAAGAACAGAAGGTTTTGTTATTCTTGTTCCTTTTTTAGTTTATTTGATCATAACCAAGCAATATAAATATATCCCTTGGTTAGTTGCGGGAACTTTTATTTTTAACCTTTTGGGCTGGTATCAAACTGGAAAACCATTCTGGTTTATCACAGAAAACCCTTATTTTAAAGTAGAAACGGAGGCCAATAGATTTGCCCCTGAACCAGGGAGTTTTTTATGCTATATAAGAGATAACAAAAATATATTTGGCAATATCACTTTGATATTTTCTGCATTGGGTGCAGGCTATTTTGCTTTTCAATATTTCTTCAAAAAAACACAAATCAAACAAGCTGATTTTGTGTTTTGGGTTGTGGCTGGAGTTTTTGTTGCCTATTATTTTGCCCATTCCTTTATTATTTGGCGTGGAATGTTGGGCACCCATGGTATGACAAGGGTAATGTTGGTTATTGTTCCCTGCCTAGCATTTTTTCTGGTCTACTTTATCAATGTTCTTTTTAAACCATTTAGCAACAAATACAACCCATTCAAAAATATAGCACTAATCCTTTTTGCTTTCGTTTTAACCTACCAAGCTTATAGAGTGAAAGGTTATCCTACCCAATTTTATAATTTTAATAAAACCTCCGTAAAGCAAATTGCGCATGTTAAAAACCTAGATTTAGCTTACCAATATCTTGAAAAAAATCATTTAACAAACCAAGTGATTTACCATCAATTACCGATATTTGACGTGCGATACGGCAGAGACCCTTTTGCCAAACCATTAAGCCCAGATTGGAAAACAGCTTATATTTGGAGTATAGACTTGGATAATAATTGGGCTCCAAAAAATTCAATTATCATTTGGGATAGGTATCATGCGCAGCGAGAAGGCAATATGCCTTTTGAAAAAATTAGCAATTCTATGGATTATAAGCTGTTAACCAAATTTACAGAAAATGACAGTTCTGCTGCAGACAATGATATTTACGTCTTTCAGAAAATAAAGTAAGTATAAGCTGATAAGTGCCAATATGCTGAGAAGATTAAAAGCTCACACATAAGCAATAATCATTGGGCAATGTCTTTTTTTATCTGCTCAATATCTATGTCCTGCAATAAGTTAACAAGTTTAGGAAACCACTTTTCATGATATCCAAACTGCTTTTCTTTGAACTCAGTAATAGCCATTTCTTTTGTCCAATTTTCATTGACCATTCTATTGGCAGCGATCATAACCCCTGTTCTATCAGACCCATGCCAACAATGGATTAGGCATGGTTTTTCAGCGGCTTTAATGGCCTTTAATCCTGCTACAACATCAGCATAATCCATTCTCCAAGTATTAATAGGGATATGTATTAATTTTAGCTGTGTACTTTTTGCCTCCTTGCAATCATTTTTGGTGTTTCTTAAATTAACAATGGTTTTTATACCCATCTCTTCTAGCTCCTTCATTCCTTTTTTGTGGGGTTGACCCGAACGATAAATAGAATCGTTCAATTTATACAAGTTGCTAAAATTAACTGAGTTAATTTTAATTGGCGGATTGTTAAAATTACTTGTAGTAAATGCAAAGCAAAAGCACAATGTTAGAAAGATAATAAAGCTGTGTTTTATTTTCATTTAGCTATTACGTAACCGCAATAATATGACCAATATATTTAAAATATAACTTACCCAAATGTATTCTTCACCCACAAGTCCCAAACGTGTTGGGTGGCAAACATGGCAAGCGAATAAACCAAAATGAGAATTCCTAAAACCAACCTTAGTTGCTTTTTACTTTCATAGCTTGCCTTCAATTCTTGCCAAAAATAATAAAGCAAAGTGCCAGAAATAAGTGCATAAAACAAACCTGCTTGCCGCATAGTAAAAGCATGAACGTAAGCGTGTTGTGCCATAACAAAACACCAACTATAACTGGCTATTAGCAAAAGTACAGACCAAAACAACTGGTTTTTAGAAATATTGAGTTTGCATCTTTGGTAAGCGTACAAACCCATAGAAATTAAGGCAAAAGCCGGGATTGAGAAAAATCGTTCTGCCCTATTTAGCCATACAAATGGAAGACTAACCCATTCTTTTAACCCAAATGGATGTTCAAGTTTCACAATGGGTCCGGAAGTTTCAATACCAGCTGCTCTTAATCTTGCAGTTTCTGATAAATCAAGTAAAGCTGCAACTAAAGTTCCAAAATGCGCCATGTTTTGTCCAAAATGTAAAGCCACACCCAATACCGCTGCCGCTGCAGGAATGAGGGTAATTGCTGAAAATATTTTTTTGTACTTATACCAACTGTATCCAACACAAATGACTGCAAGGTAAACAATGGGTTCAAAAGAGACATTGGCAACCGTTAGCATGGTTAAAAACATTCCAAAAAGAGCCCAATGACTTTTGGTTTTATCATAACGCAGCAGCAATAAAATAAAAATGCATTTAAGCAGCTCCTCATACACATGCTTGTGCAAACTATCCGACCAACCCAAATAATAGTTAGAAATAACAATAAGTAACCAAGAAAGCCATACAATTTGTTTATTTTCTATGAGTTGATTAAGGAAAATGAAGATTAAAAATGCATACAATAAACTTAATAATATGATGGGCAAGCGCAAAATAACTTCTTTCTGAGAGCCTAAAATTTTGCTGTATCCATAAGCCAAAATATCTGGCAAGGCTGGATAGTGCGTATAAGCTGTAACTTTAAAAGTGCTATCTTTTAATGGTACTTTGTAATAATGCACTGGTAAACCATAGGTTTTTGTTAAACCACTGTCGTTAAAATAATAGACGGCTGAGTACAAATTGACATCACTGTAAGCATCGCCACGCATAAAATTACGCCTAGCACTGTCTTCAAACATACTAATTTGCACGCTGCGATAAAGGATAAATGCTGCCGCTATGAGCAGTACCAACAAATATTTAGGCTTAAGAAAGTCTTTCATCTAAAATACGATTGAGTGCCTGAATGATTTCCTGAGTACTAATTTCTTTGATGCAAAAATTATTGCCTTTGCAAGGCAGCTCTTTGGTGTGATGCACACAAGGTGAACAATGCACATGATGGTTAATTTCCGCATAATTCTTCCGCTCTCGCAACCAAAGAGGTGCCAAGGTTTGCGATTGCGTTGGCCCCCAAATAGCCACCATCGGAAAATTTAACCTAGCGGCAATATGAAGCGGAGCAGAATCAATGGTAATAATGGCTTTGGCATGCATGGCTTGCTGCTTAATCATAGCCTCAAAACTATATTTACCAGCCCAATTTTCAACTTTGCTTTGAGTTTCTTTTGGCAATTGTTCAATCAGATTTTGGTTCATAGCTTGGTCATTTGGAGCACCCAACAACACCATTTTTTCATGTCCATTTTTAATTAATTCTTCTATTAAATTGAGCAATTGGTCATCGTCTAATTTTCTTTGTAAACTTAAGGTGCTGCATGTATTGTTGATTACAATGCAGTTCTTATCATTTGGTAAAGAAGAGCTTTGGAGTAAAACATATTGCTCATTTACCTCTGCCCCTGCCATTTGCACCATGGCATTGTAGTTCTCTTCTGTTGGCACAAAATGGTTGAAATAGGTATTGTGGGTATTCAAGTAATTTCTAAAATTTACTTTTTCAAACTCAAACCCAAACCTGTTTTTACTAAAGGTATAAAGGGCAAATAGTGTGGTTAACCTGGAATAAACCTCAAAATCAAAGCACCATTTATTCCTGTTACTAAGGCAATAAAAAACCACTTTAAAAGAAGATTTTAACAATTTAAAAAAACTGCTGTCATCAATGATTAAAAAATGGTCAAAAAGGCTGAGCAACCTTGCTCCTTCTTCAATTCCTGAAGTACCTATCAGGGTTAGTTTGGCATTGGGATATTTCTTTTTCAGTGCCAATAATCCATCGGTACTCAGCAATAAGCTTCCAAACCCCAACATCTTAATAATTAAAATTTCGCGAGGTGGGTTTTTAAGCTTATGATTGATATGCAATAGTTTCCCCAACAATTTTACAATAGGCAAATGAATAGCCACCAGGGCTTTGCCTAAAAAATTATCCAATTGCTGCTTTGTTTTAAGTTTCATTGCACTAATGCAGGCTCAAAGATGCGCTAAATGTTTATTTTGCGCAAATGGACTGTAAAATATTGCTGAAAAGGTTTGGTTAAAAATTTACCTTTGTATAAATTTCAGTATGAATAAAACAGGACTCATAATCTCAAACCATAAAAAGTGAATACGTCAAGGCTTATGGATAAAGACAATGGACCACCTATTGAAATTTGGGAATTTACAGCCCTAGAATGGAATGCTTTTACCCATGAAGCTAAGTTATTGAAAAATGATGATAACCTTTATTTTGGCTTAGGAATTTTGATTGTGGGTATTTCCTATTTAATGTTTTTCAGAGATACTAGTTTTACCATTGCCACCGCTTTTGTGTTGCCATTTGCTTTGCTGCTCCCCTTTTTGAGATATAAAATTGCCCTTAAAAAACTGCAAAAAACACAGAGCAATGTGACCATTACTTTTTACGATAACTATTTAGATATGAACGGAAAGAGGGTAGATTTATTTACAAAGAATAAAAAGTGGATTACGTTTATGCAGATCTTAGAAAGTGACCAAGGATGCCCACCCCTGCTAGAAATTGCTTGGTCTACTAGAAATGGAAATATGTTTGATGAAATTAGAGTGCCGATACCTGCCAACAAAATGGAGAAGGCAAAAGAGTTGATTGAGTATTATCAGTTTTATGAAAAGGAATTGGAAGTGAGTAAGTAACAATTAATGCAATTATCCATCTAGAACTACCTTAATTACAATTATGCTAAAAATACAATATGCATCGGATCTGCACATAGAGTTTCCAAAAAACGGAGCATTCCTAAAACTAAACCCTCTTCTACCAGTGGGCGATGTATTGGTATTAGCTGGAGATATTGTACCATTTGCTTTACTTGATAAACACAAAGACTTTTTTAGTTACTTGTCAGACAATTTTGAAACTACTTATTGGTTGCCTGGAAATCATGAATATTACCATTTTGACATTTCAGAAAAAAGTGGAGTTCTAAATGAAAAAATAAGAGAGAATGTGTTTTTAGTTAATAATGCTTCTGTTAAAAAGGATAATATTAGATTAATTTTTTCAACCCTGTGGAGCAAAATTAGTACTGGTCATCAAGGGCAAATTGAGAAGAGCATAAATGACTTTTACCAGATAAAGCATAAGGGATTTCGCTTTTCAGCCGAAGATTACAATCAATTGCATACGCAAAGTTTAGCATTTATTAAAAAGACATTAGTTGAAAATAATGAAGAAAAGACTGTTGTTTTCACCCATCATGCCCCTACCTTTTTAAATTATCCAGAACAATATAAAGGAGATATACTTAACGAGGCTTTTGCCACAGAATTATGGGATTTGATTGAACCGTCTAAAATAGATTATTGGGGTTATGGGCATCACCATAATAATACACCTGATTTTACCATTGGTAATACCAAACTGATTACAAATCAGCTTGGCTATGTGCAACAAAATGAGCATTTGTTATTTGATGACAGCAAATTCATAGAGCTATATCAAAAAAAAATACAACTATCAATACTCCATTAAATAGGTTTTAATAAAATCGTTTAAATCTCCATCCATAACCGCTTGTACATTGCTCGTTTCATGCCCTGTTCTAACGTCTTTAACCAATTTATAGGGATGAAAAACGTAATTTCTTATTTGAGAGCCCCATTCTATCTTCTTTTTTCCTGCCTCAACCAAATCTCGTGCTTCATTGCGCTTTCTCATTTCCATTTCGTACAACTGAGATTTTAACATTTGCATTGCCAATTCTCTATTTTCAAGCTGACTTCTAGTTTTTTGACAAATAATAACGATGCCTGTGGGTTTATGTGTTAGTTGAACTTTGGTTTCAACCTTATTTACATTTTGCCCTCCTGCTCCACCAGAGCGCGAAGTTTGTAAATCTACATCCGCATCATTGATTACAATGTTAATGTTTTCATCCACCATGGGATAAACATACACACTGGCAAAAGATGTATGTCTTCGTGCTTGGCTATCAAACGGAGAAATACGCACTAAGCGATGCACACCATTCTCCCCTTTTAAATATCCATAAGGAAAACTTCCAGAAAACTCTAAGGTAACCGATTTAATACCCGCTACATCACCATTTTGCAAGTCTAGCTCTGTTACTTTATAACCGTTTTTTTCGCCCCACATAATGTACATTCGCATCAGCATGGCTGCCCAATCACAACTTTCTGTACCTCCGGCACCTGAGTTGATGGTTAAAATTGCATCTAATTGGTCTTCTTCTCCACTTAGCATATTCTTCAACTCCAAATCTTCAACCTTGGTTTTAAGGTTTTCAAAATTGATTTCAATATCTTTGCTTACCTCTTCCCCCGCTTCCTGAAATTCAATAAGAACCCCTAAATCATCAAGCATGGTGGTACAGTCAGCATAAGTTTCTGTCCAGAATTTTTTTTCGTTAAGTTTTTTTAAGTGTGCTTCTGCCTTTTTGGGATCATCCCAAAAGTGAGGGTCTAAGGTTTGTTGTTCTTCATCGGCAATTAATGCCAGTTTCTGTTCAACGTCAAAGATACCTCCTCAAAGCCCCAACCCTGGCTATCAAATCTTTATGTTCTTCGTTGGTCATTTTATGAAAGTGAATGTATGTTTTTTTGAAAGGTGCAAATGTACATTAAATTTAATGAGGTTTACTGACAAAGAGGTTAAAAAAATCAAATTACAATTACAACTTAAATTTAAAAAAGTTGCAAATAAGTTTTATACTTGTATGTTAATTAATTAACATTTTAACTTGGTATTTACTAAGGGTTAAAGTATAAAATAACTTTAATAAAATACTTGCAATTAAATAAATTAAAAAATGAGTAAAAACGAAAAAGCCACTAAACCAAAATTGCAAGAATACAGCAAAATAGCAATTTTTGAAGGTGATGAAATTAGGAGAATAATATTTGATAACGAGTGGTATTATTCTATTGAGGATGTGGTGAAATCATTAACCGACTCCGTTGACCCAAAACAATATATCAAGAAATTGCGTACACGTGAAGAAGCACTAAATTCCAACTGGGGTACAATTTGTACCCCCTTCCCTTAACTGCTAAGGATGGAAAAAAAAGGAACATAAATTGCTCTGATACGGAAGGGATATTTCGAATAATCCAATCAATCCCCTCTAAAAAGGCCGAACCATTTAAAAGATGGTTGGCTAGAGTTGGTAAAGAAAGACTGGATGAAATAGAACAGCCAGAAAAAGCGACTGAAAGAGCAAAGGGTTATTATTTGGCAAAAGGCTATTCTCAACAATGGGTGGAAACCAGAACGGCTAGTATAGATACTAGGCACAAGTTTACGGACACTTTAAAAGAAAGCGGGATAAAGGATGGTCAAGAGTATGCTATTCTTACCAATGAATTGTACTCATCCTCTTTTGGTTTCAATGCTAATGACTATAAAAAGCATAAAGGTCTTGACAAAAATGAAAGTTTAAGAGACCATATGACACCTCTTGAGCTTGCATCGGTAATTTTTAGTGAAGCTACGTCAACTGAATTAATTACAGAAACAGGAGCTAAAAACTTTATATAAACTAAAAAAGCAATACATATTGCTGGAACGATTACTAAGGAGGCAATAGAAAAAATTGAAATGGAATCAGGGAAGAAGGTTGTAACGCATGAAAATGCCAAATCTCTTGATACACCTGCAATAAGAAAAGAATTAGCTCAAGATTCTTTACCTAAGCTGATAGACTCTGAACTATTATCTAATTTTGATAAAAACAATAAAGAAGGTTTAGAAAGTAATCCTAAAGAAGACAATTAACTTTATTCATCAATAAGCCTCCTGTGATAGTTTATTTGCCCAAGATGGTATGCCAAGTGCGTGGTTAAATGAACTAAAAAATAACCTACACTCATTTTTTCTGCAAAAACCAACAATGGATAGTCATGATCCAATTCAACTTCCGACAATTTACTGAGTGAATTTTTAACGTCCACTATTGTATTTTCTATTTGGTGGATTAATTTTTCTCTTGGTACATTTTTTTCAGAAAACTCGAGGGGTCTATTTCTAACGTAACTTGTTTTTCCTAATTCAGCTCCTATAAAACTATTCAAGTTACCCATTAAATGCAAAGATAAATTACCCGTTGAATTGGAAATATTTTTATCAATTCGCCAAATATTTTCTTCATTCTTATACAGTTCCAGTTCTTGAATTAATTTTTTCAAATCTCTTTCAAAGATTAGTGCCAAGCTTTCTATGACCATTGTTTTTTTTTTACTTTATTGTTTCTAGAAATTCGACCTAACTTGCTTAAAGCGCACTTGCAAGTCCTGTAAATCATTTGGTTCTATAATCGTTTCTTCACCCAAATTTAGAACCATTTTTGCATGTTTAAAGATAGTCTTCTTATAGTGCTCATCTCTGGTAAATTCATTTATTCTAGTCAAAGCTTCCAATAACCGAATCATCACTGCAGGACTGCCATTAGAAAACTGCCTGATTTGGTTAAATGCAGCATCCAAAACTCCTTCAAAATCTGATGCTTCTGCAATAACTCTCAATTTATTTTCTTCGTCATAACGATAAGGAGAAGGTAATTTAATTTGAACTAAAGTGCAAAGTGTGGAAGTTAAATTATCAATACAAGCAATGGCGGTAAAGGGGTCATTTATGCCTGGAGAAAGTGCTCTCACTGCAACCTCAACCATTTGATGGATAGAATATTCCAAATCTTGCTGAGCCATTTTAGTTTTGCCAATAACAAACTGTTTGACAATTTTATTTAATCTTTCTTGCGCTATATTTTCATGGATGTATAAAGTGGCAATATCCATTCCTGCCACCATATATTGTCCGGGTCTGCTATGCAAATGTAAAACGCCTCCAATTTTTGATATTAATTTTATCAATTTTTCACCATCAACATATTGCAAATAGCCACTTTTAGGAGACTTCAATACAATGTTAAAGGTAAAAATAATTTTTAAATTTTCAGCATCCACCGTCAAACCCTCCTCATTTTCCTGACCCATTTTATGAGGGTATAAATTCTTAAACTGCTTAGAGATATAATCTGAAATATCTGATATTACCTTGTCAGCCTGAATACTGATAGCAATTTTGTGAATAAATACAATGATCAGAATAATATTGGCAATAGCGGCAAATATTGCCACCATTATAGAAATGGACGGAATAAAAATATAACCATCATTGTCTTTTATAGCATTCAATACCAAAAGGCAATATAAATATGTAGAAATGTAAGCACCCAAAACAACTTGGTTAAGACGCACATACATAAAATTTTTGATAAGCCGTGACCCAAACTGTGATGAGGCAAGGGTTAATGCCACTAAAGTTACAGAAAATACAGTACCTGCCACTCCCATCATGGCAGCAGCTATTGTTACCAATATACTGCGAGCTGAATCTGAACTTTTCACAATAAATGAACCTGCAAAGCCTTCCTCTGAGAAACTTGTTATGCTATCAATATGCACCAAAAACATAGAAAGCAAAATAGCACCCAAAATAATTACACAAGGAATAAACCAAAAGGTAGAAGTGAGACGATTCCATAAGAAGAAGATTTTTTTCATAATATGAATACAGGTTTAACCAATAAGGGTGCAATTTAGTTTATCTAAATGAATGTTTAGCACTTAAGAAGTTTGGAAAAAGAGTCGGGGTTGTTATTTTCAAGATTATAGGATAGTATAGCACTATTGCTATTTTCACTGAATAACGGCTCTTTTCAATCAACAATCAACCCTTCATCATGCGCCAATTTAATCAAAGCACCCATGTTGTCTATATTCAACTTGCTATAAATATTTTTGCGATGGGTATCTACAGTATAAGGACTTAAACAAAGTTGGTCTGCTATTTTTTTAGAGGAAAGTCCATCACAAATTAATTTGATTACTTCTAGCTCTCTTAAGGTTAATTTTTCTTTAAGTGTGCCATCTTCGGAAATATTATTTTTAAAATCAAACAATGTTGGACAATAAAACTTTTGCCCATCAACCACACCTTTTATGGTTCTTTTAATTTCACTCAATTCCGTTTCCTTGAGTAAATATGCATCAATTCCTGCTTCATAGGCTTTGGAAATGTAGCCCTGTTCTTTGTGCATCGTTAGGCAAACTGTTTTTATTTGACCCTTTTGTACGCGCATTTTTTGATACAATGAAATCCCATCTCCATCAGGAAAACTAATATCTGTTAGCAATACATCTGGTTCACATTTCATTATGTCTTCTGCGGCTTGTGCGCAGGTACAAGCCGTTCCGACAACTTCAAACTCTTCATCATTTTCAAATAGTTTAACCATTCCGTCTAAAACAATGTGATGATCTTCGGCAATAAAAAGTTTAATTTTAATCATGATTTTGAATGCAACTTAAGTTATTTTATAAAACTATCTATCATACAATAATATAACATCTTACGCAATGGCTGTGTAACAAGATTTAGGTATTTTTAAATAGGCATTTCTGCAATTAAGGTTGTACCCCTTTGTCTTGCGCTATCTATTGCAAATACCCCATTGAGGTCTTCCACTCGTTTGCGCATACTTTTTAACCCTAAACTATTTACTAATTTCTCTTTATTCTCAAACCCAATGCCATTGTCCTCTATCATAAAGACTAAACTCCCATCATTTGCAACCAAAGAAACTTCAACGGTTGTTGCTTTAGCATGTTTCATTATATTGTTTAGTGCTTCTTGCGCAACTCGGTAAAGAGCAATCTCCTTGTTTACAGGGATTTTATAATCTGCTTTATGCGGTTTAAAATTGATGGTTAATTCTGAGGCATTTTGTACAGTTTCAATTAGTTCTGCCAAAGCACTGCTTAAACCCAACTTATTTACCAGGTTAGAGGAAATATCTTTAGACAATTCTCTAACCTCAATAATTGCGTTATTCAATAGTTTTTTAAGATCCGTAATAGCGGAGTTGTTTTGCGCTTTCATCAGTTCAAACTGTGCCTCTACACTGTTAAAGTGATGACTTGCCATTGCCAACACTCCCCCTAATCTATCGTGCAACTCATTGGCAATTCTGCTGCGTTCTTTTTCCTGTCCGTCTGCCCAAGCTTCCATTTTTGTTTGATTTACTTCTTCTATTAATTTATTAATGTTTAAGCTGTTTTCTGCAACGATTTTTTTTCTTTTATTTTTTGCATTTTGAAAGTATAAAAAGCCAACGATACATAATAAAAGTAAGGTTAATGCAAGGGCAGTTAGCCAAGTGTTTTGGGTTTTTTGTTGCACTTGTAGTAATTTAACTTCTTTATTGGTTAATTGCACATAAGCACTCGTAGTATTGGCTATTGTTTCAAGACTTTTAATACCGTAAAAACTATCTTTAAGCATCACAGCCATTTCCTGATATTTAAAAGCAGAATCAAATTGCTTTATTTTTTTATAATATTCAGCTAACTTAATAAAAGTAAATTTTTTGGTGTCATTTTCTGTTTCCGTATCCATAAAATACAAAATAGAATCAATCCAAATACTTGATTTAGATGGTGGAAACAAATTTAATCCAAACCCATAAGATTCTAATTTTATTGTACTATTGTTTTGGGCAGCAATGTTGGGAAGCATTGCTGTAAAGGAGTCGGTAGCTACATTTTTATTCAAACAGCTTAATTCCTTAATCCATTGCAACCAATAGTATAAGGAGTCAGCTTTAAGGTATGCGGTAGACTTGGGGATAGATTTTATTTTAGAATAAGATTGTTTGCCATATTCAGCGGCTTTTTGATGATTGCCTAATTCACTATAATGTTCAGAAAGGTTATAAAAACTACTGCTTAAATAAATGGGATGATAATCTTGTTTCAAGTATCCTTGGTGTGCTGAATCTAAATAAACCAATGCTTTATCAGGTAAATTGAAATATTGATACACGTTGCCAATGTTAGATAAGGTGCTTAGGAGAGCAAGCGTGTCATTAATTTCAGATGATATCGTTGCGCTTTTAATTAAATAATCCGTAGATTTTTGAAGATTGCCTAAGCGCATATAGGTGCAGCCAATCCTGCGATAGGTATTTTGTAAGCCTTGGTTTAGGTTATAGCTTTCGGCAATATCAACTAAGGTATCGTATTTTAGCAATAGCTGATTATCTTTTATTTGTTGATTTTTTTTCAATGAGTCTAAAAATAACAACTGACTATCAATTGTCTCATTAGACCAGATTTTACTAGCAATATTATTAAAGGTAAGTTCTTGCTTTTTAAAACAAGAGCTTACCAATAATAGGAGAATTAATATATTCCTTTTATTTAGCAATTTTAGTATATTGGTAAAGGAACACCTTCGTAAATTTTATAACAATGTACAGAATTTCCATCATCAAATATTGTTCTCAAAGGATGGTTATCACCGTTTATGAAATATTGGGCAGATAGAGGTATTAAACAAACTCGTTTAGGGTTCGATGTTGGGAAATTTATGGCAATAAAACCATTTGAAACACCTGGCACAATCTTTAGCAAAATAGCTATATTTTCAGTTATTGGATTACCCAGTGGGTCGTCTATATCATACAAAATATTATCGTTGAAAGTGGATTCTATTTTATGGCCAGGAATTAGACATTTAATCTTAATTTTTGCAGTATTAGCTGTGGTTTCCGTTTCCACATCAAAACCATTAACCACACAAAGATTTGTATTAATATAGTTTACTGATGGAATTAGCTTTAATTCCTGAGCACTTTGATAATGCCGAGGTGGTGGTGCAGGATTTGGCAATGGTTTAAAAATGATTCCTTCTGAGTCCGGAATAGGTGCCTTAAGAGTAATGCCTTTTTGGTTTAACTTATTTAATAGACTACCTTTTATGTTGTCCAATTTTATGTTGCCAATGTTTTGATTTAATTTTTCTGCCTCAGCAATACTTAGGTTGCTTAAATAATAGGTTGTTTTTGTTTCCATGGTTTGTATATTTTTCTTAATTGTATAGCGGAATAGAGTATCCTAAACTAATATAGCTCCTTTTTACCCAGTTTTTGGAATAATTATTTTCTGCAAATTGGAAATCTCCAATACTTTTCTGTCCAATCAGTTTTTCATTTCTGATGCTTTGTTCTGGCATGAGCACAAATCCATAAGATATTTGCAGTCTTTCAACTATAATCGCTGTTATTCCATAATTATACCCTATTCGGAGTTTATTGTCAAATAGGGTGGTTGAAGCGCCAGTGGTAATACCTAATTCTAGATACCTTATTGGTCTGATGACAAAGGAAATATTAGAAAATAATAGAGCAGAACTGGACTTAACTATATTACTTTGTGTAGTATAGGTTGATGAATCTGCTGAGCCATTATAGTTCGGAAAAATACTGTCCACCTCTGAATATAGAAGCTGATCTCCTAAACCCTGTTTGGTAAATGTGCCTAAACTAAAACTTAAAAATGCCCGCGTGGCCCATCTATTTTGCAACCTATAATCATAATTATGTGGTTTAAACATTGGGGTAATTATGCCTAACTCAGATGATTTAGGAGTAATTTTTACTTTAAAACTGGTGGAGTTGCCGCTGGTAAAAATGGTGGTTGCATATTCAAATGCCCTTTTATCAATCATTATTAAGTTACCAATACGCATTCTTAAAGTATCTATTTGCCGTATGGTATTTTGCACTTTTATGGCATCAGCATTGGCTATGTTATTTTTATAGATTATGTCGCCTCTAACCTTTAATAAGGCATCATTTAAAGATTTTAATTTATCAATACTGGGTTGAGCCTCTTTTATATTTTCTGCTAAGAGTAATCTTTTATAATTAGTATCAATACCTACTATAATACCGGATAGTTTTTGTATTTCTTCTTTAAATACGGTTTCGAAAGTGTCATCATTTTCAACCAACTCTGTATTTCCCTCAATGCTATTTTTAACTAACTTCAGTAATTCAGTTACATCAATGCCAATTTTTGTGGCTAGCTTTCCCACTAGATCATCGTAACCCTTTATGGTGTCAGCTTTGGTTATAATTTCAACATTGTAAGCCATTAAATTTATGTTTTCAATTTTTAGCGTATTCCATTTATTAATAGAAGGAATACAATTATTGTTCTTTAGTGTTAACCTAAATTGGCCTTCATTGCTTTTTGAACATTGAGTACACGACTTTCTCAATTTTAATCTTTCGGAACAAGAAAGATTATCGTGCCACCTTTTTATAATTGAGTCTAATTGGCGAGAGGTAAATGTGTCTGTCTGTATATGTTCAATGTTAAAATCACTGCCAATACTAGCATTTCCCAGAAAAGGCAGAAAGAGAAAAACGAGTAGCATAATACCCTTTAAACATGCAAAGTAATTTTTTATAATTTCATTCATACAAGTATTGCAAGTAAGTGTTTTTATTTTAGAAATATAACAATCAATTATTTTTGTTTTAATTACCATCCCACAAACAAACCTCAAAAAACAACAAGCTCAATACCCATATTTAGGTATATTTTTTAATAATTAAAATGAAAGCATATTCATTCAAAAAAACAGTTAAATTAAGTCAACTGGCTTTTTGTGCTTTCCGTGTTTATGAAACTCGCGCTGACGGGG
>Ga0209390_10000907_pt1 | contig 58634 bp, 50 predicted proteins | sample BON01_FD_187212 | JGI IMG/M metagenome (GOLD analysis project Ga0209390, IMG submission 187212) | Freshwater microbial communities from Lake Bonney liftoff mats and glacier meltwater in Antarctica - BON-01 (SPAdes) (version 2) | ecosystem: Environmental > Aquatic > Freshwater > Ice > Glacier...
CACGAAGATTTAGGCGGCCCGGCGCAGGGGACCCACCTCTTCCCATCCCGAACAGAGAAGTTAAGCCCTGCCGCGCCGATGGTACTGGGGTTACACCTGGGAGAGTAGGTCGCCGCCTTCATTATTACAGACCCGTAGTTAACCCTACGGGTCTTTTTTTTGGCCTATCCGTTAAATAAATATAGACTAACGGGCGATTTTTAAGATAGATGTTCTCGCATTAGATTATAAGGTCTCGGTACATACTGTATAAGGTAGGTTCACCTGCCAGCATCAATGTCACTAATGGAATCTCTTTCCAAGCTATGAAGCCGTATAAAGGCCTACCTACAGTTGAAATCCAGATTTATTCGAAGTATGCGGAATAATAATGATTTAGCTACAGGGTTGTTTTGCGATTTACCCTAAATTTATAATTTTATTAAATTTTACTGACGTTTAAATGGTGCTTTTGATAAAATTAAAGATCTAACCCAAGGGTTTTCTTTAACGATTCTGTATTAGATATGCCATTTGTTTTCTGATACTCAGAAAGTAAGAGATTGTCAATTTCGAGAATTGCCTTATTATTTATCAAAATACCCCTTGAATTATTGGGACGTATTTTAAATCGATATTTTGTAATTTTTGATGGGGAGCTTTCACCATTAAATAAAATATTTAAATATGCAGTTTTCTCACCGCTAATCATTCCAAAATTTCCAAAAAGGTTAATCGTTGTTAAAAATGGTTCACCACAAGGTAAAATTTCTATTTTCTCGTAATCTATTTGCTTGTTTTTTCCATTTTCATCAAAAGCCATAGGGCCATCTATTGTTAACCTATACCGAATGTTTTTATCATTCTGAAACTCTGAAAAATTTATTAAATATAGTATTACCTCTATTTTAAGAATATAGGAGTAATGCCATCAGAAATTTTACTAATGATGGTGTCATGATCGCCAAGGAACCCTTTTGAATATGGTGTGAACCCTTGATTGAATGGATGGTCAGGGTTCTTTTTATTCTCCCTTGGTGCTCCATAAATAAGAAGACCCCCTTCCGAATTTAAAAATGAGCAGATTGCAGCCTTTAAGGTTTTGCTAAATACTTTATCTATGTTTGGTTCACCGGAACTTTTGAATTCTAGGTATTGAGATTCTTTTTGTGGGTTTTGAAAAAAGGAAATAAGATCTTCAGATGTTAATTGGTCGAGATCTTTTTGGAAATAGATTTGGCAGAATTTCATTGGAAAGCTATTTGAATTCATTAAATAATCTTTAATAATTTGTTTGTAGAGGTTTACAGACAATATAATTATTTTTTTCGACCGTTAACTTATGTTTTATTATAGGATATTTGTCGATAACAGTTCGGAGGTAAGTTTAAATTATAGGTTCAAATGAAATTTGAGTTAATAGGGTTGAGGCCTTTTAATCTCTATTGGGTTTAATTCCCCGAGGCTTGCCTCGAAAAATGAAAATATTTTCCGCTAAATGCCTCGTGGGCTTGCCCCGAGGTTGTTTACTAGTAAGATTACTTGGAAGAGGTTACCTCAAATTTACTGAACGCTACCGCTCCATTGTCTATTTAGATCATAAAAGCTCCTACTTCGATTTTGTTGCTGGCAATGGCTCCACCTGTGATGCCTGGAATGATTTGGTCAGTAATAATGGCTTTTCCATTGGCCACAATGCTTACCCTTCTCCCAATCTAGGTGTTTTCAAATGATCGGAGGACGGAGGACATTAACAAGCCTCTTCCTCTTTTATTATTCTTTTACACGCCGGCTTTATTAATTACCTCGATTGTTTTTCTTAGGCCTGTATTGGCTACTTCCTGAAGGTCCTGTTTCCAATATTCAGGGTTGTATAGTTCTAAGGATACACATCCTTTATAGCCTGTTGCCTTTAAGGTTTTCAATATTGCCGGTAAAGGCAAAATTCCGTCACCAGGATATACCCTGTGTTTATCCCCTAAGGCTGTAATTTCGGGAGAAGCTGGGGCATCGGCAAATTGAAAAATGGCTATAAATTCTCCGTTTAAAAATTTAAGCCCTTCAAACCCACCTCCACTGATGTGCATGTGAAAGGTGTCGGGAATAATCATCGCTTTGGGATGATTGGCATCCAAAGCCACCCCTGCTGCCTGTCCCAATGTTTTTAGGGGAAAAAATTTCACGAAAACCAGGGCCGGATTAATACCAAACTCATTAATCCCAATCTCAATTAGTTCTCGGTATCTCTGCGACACGTATTTTTGATCGTAATTTTCCCCCACAGTATTGGGTATGGTTTGGATGTGCTGCGATTGGATGTCAGCCGCCATGCGCATTCTGTTTCGGGTATCTTTTAGCGATTCCTCAAATGCTGCTTTGGTGGGAGGCAATGCATTCCACAAACCTATAACACTTGGCACAAACAAACCGAGGTCTTTAATTTCTTTACCCAAATCCTTTAAGTTGCCTCCTTCTTTCTCAAATTCGGCTAGTTCTTTATCCCAAGGCTCTATTGCATCAAATCCAGCCTTTGAGGCAATCTGTACTTTTTCCCTTAATGAGGCAGGTCTAATGGTAGCGGTATCCAGACAAATGGGCCAGGGGCTTTGGCCCTGTTGGTATCTTTTTCCGGTTTGGGAATTGTCCAAGGGGATTTTTGCTGCAATTTGAACCTTTTCCCTTAATGAGGCAGGTCTAATGGTAGCGGTATCCAGACAAATGGGCCAGGGGCTTTGGCCCTGTTGGTATCTTTTTCCGGTTTGGGAATTGTCCAAGGGGATTTTTGCTGCAAAAGAAGGTGCTGTTCCTGCCGCAACACCAGCCAATGCACCAAGACCTATAAATTTTCTACGTTTCATTTATTTGTTTATTACATAGAGAAACTGATACAATCATCAAGGTTTGTAAGTGATCATAGTGTTTTCCCGATATTTTGATGTGAATACAATAATCTGGTCGTTCAAAACCAAAAGACGGGAAATTTTTTGGACCTTACCCATCTTTTGGTTTATTTCTTAATAGCTATTTTGCAGGGGTTACCTCAAATTTCCTGAACTCAACCGCGCCATGGTCTCCTTGGATCATAAAAGCTCCTGGTTCGCCTTCATTGCTGTCAATGGCTCCACCTGTGATGCCTGGAATGATTTGGTCAGTAATAATGGCTATTCCATTGGCCACAATGCTTACCCTTCTCCCAATCAGGGTGATTTCAAAAGTTTGCCATTCTCCCGCAGACTTTACTGCCATTTCATTTGGTGTTAAAAAGCCATAGACTCCTCCGAAATATATTGAAGAAGGTGGTGTACCTGCATTGTCTTCGATTTGGACTTCATATCGCCCCCGAAGGTAAATGCCACTGTTGCTTCCTTTAGGATAACGGATTTCTGCACTTAATTTGAAATCTTCAAATTTTTGATCTGAAATAAGGTTGGATCCAGCAGCATTTGAGGTCAATATTCCATCAATGACTTTCCATTGATTTTCAGCTCCGTCCACATGCCAGCCTTCTACATTTTTACCGTTAAATAGATCGATTGTTTTTCCCCATTTAGGCGCTTTTTCTCGTACCAATAATGGTGCTTTTACGCCTGTAAAGGAATGTTTTTCACCAGTGCTTTGGGTGATTGTACCAGAAAGTTTCCCTCCCATTAGCTGTCCATTGAAAACCATGTCTTGGTCAACATTGTCCCATTGAGGAGGGATGGAGAAGTTTATATTTCCATTTTCAAAATTCACCTTTGAAATAGGCCGGGCACTTCCATTGTGTGCCACATAATAACCCACCAATGTCTTTATTCCCGAGAGTTTCACTTCTAACCAAGAGGGTGCTTGTTTGCCATCCATGTCTACCGTTAGGTCCCAACGCCCGGTTAACTGTTTTTCATCCTGCGCACATGCTATGTTTCCTGTACTTAGGAAACTGAAAACCAATATTCCGCACAATAATAATTTAGATTTTATCATGTTATTTTATTTGAAGTTTATTCCCCTTAAAATTACTTGATTTTTATCTCCTTTTAAAACTGTTCACCACTTTATTGAACCCGAAATATGCAATAGATACACTATAACGTGGTGGAATCGCTTCAAAATTAACTACTTCGTTGCTATTTCCGACCTCACCGTGGCCATTCTATGCCTCAGTCTCCAAAAAGGCCGATTTATTTTGTGGTTTCAACAATTCCTGAGAAGAGTCAGGGAAACCTATTGTCGACTTCGGGTTGAAAGCCTGAAAAATCCTAATTTATTATGCTGTCTAGGAGAAAAATAATTATTAATAAATGCATTTTCTATTCATTGACTATCAATTCAAAGGATTAATCTTTATTGCCAGCTGAAATTAATGGATTCCTAATTAGCGCCCCGAAGTGGGTGAGAATAGCATAACATCGGGTGTGAGCCCGTAGTAGGAAGATAAGTACGACACGATATTGGTAATAATGTCGCCTTTTTTTAGCAACAACAATAACAAAATATCGACATAAGTTAGCTGCATAAAGTTACCTATCAATGTCTTCGAATCCGGGTTAAATTTTTCTTTGAAATTCCACTGAATTATTTTTAGATAATCCAGAATTTCATCTGGATATCACCCGCCTTCCCTTCGAGGCTTTACTTGGTTAACAATTGTTTGACCCTAAGGTATTATTTACTTCTCTTTTCCGCTCATTTAGGGCTATAAATTTTATTAAAAAATAAGGAAGTGTTTATGAAAAAAAGAAAATAATTGAAAATTTAAGGTTTTTTATGAAAGGAATGATCTTTAACAGATGATGCTATCATAAATTTATAATAGAATTATTATAACCTATTTTAGTTTCTATGATGACCTCCAAAACAATAAAAAAAAATTATAATCCATTTAAGCGTAAATGATGTGAAAAAAGTTTTTTTTGGTAAATTATTTTTCATACATTTGAAAATGTATTTCAAACCCTAAAAAAAGAGATACACCAATATATAATCCAATTTTCTTCTTAACAAAACGGTTGACCACACCTCAATATAATTTTGAGATTGCCGCTATACTATTGTCTATTTATCAATTAAACCCTGTGAAAATAGATGGTGGAGAAATTTAGTAACAGCACGCTGTTGGAATACACCATAGGAAATTCTGCAATGGAATTTATCCGCTACAATTATTATTAACATACCTACATGAATAAACTACCAATCTTTATTTCATCTCTACTACTATGTGCTGCATGTTCTACCAACTACCCAGTACTTGAACCGGAAGGAAAGGTCTTCAGAAAACTAGGGAACGAAGTAATGTTTATCTTCAATGAACATGAAGGTAAACGCACGGGCTACCAATGGTTCAGAGTGGATAATCCTGATGAATTCCAAATAGACTCTACTTATTACCTGAGTCCTAAAATAGGAAAAAGGGCTTTAGAATAAAGTTTTTATTAGTTTTAATACTTTATAAAGCGGTAGGTTATTTATTGAGAATCTGTCGTTTTATTTTCCCGGCTTTTGTGGGGATGATAAAATCTGTCCCCTCTGGAGCCTTGGTTATGAGTATGCGAAATGGTATCTACCCACACCACAGTTCCATGTTTTTTGGTAGTGATAAGGTTAGGTGAAAATAAAAAAACAGCTAACCATAGGTTTTAGTTACACATGGAAGTTAGAAATAATTGAATAACTATTGCTAAACCCCAGAATAGAAAATAAAAATCCTATTTTGTGATGAAACCACTTCCTGAGAAGGGTAAGGATGGGCTACTATAAATTGCTATTGCAAAACCTGGGTTAAATAAATAGTAAAATTTCAACGCCACAAATACATCCAAGTAAAAAACCCCAGAATAGCTCAATGGGTTGATGCCGTCCAAGATACCACCTGGACCAAGCAATGAATGGGCTGCTTCCCCAAATGACTATTGCAAATACTTGGTTGATTTCCCAAAGGCCGAAACCAGTAAAAATGGCGATGGCAATATGCAAGGAAACTTTGTTTTTGAAGTTTAACACGAAAGCAAATAGCAACAATTGAATCAGTATTAGACTTCCAATAAGCACGGACTTTGGCTGATCGCTTATCCATAAGACCAACAATACCACAACCGCCAAGAGCAGGATAAAGAGGTACATGGAAGAGCGTTGGCTCCTAATCGAAACATCAAAATTTGAATACAAACCTTTTCGGGTTCGAATTAAGTTCCACGCAACAAGGGGCAAGATCCCTAATAAAATGATTATGAGCAGTGTCCAGGTGGCTTTTTCCGGATTGTGGATGCTAAATAGGAAATAGACCAAATAAGCGAGTACCAAGACTATAGGATGACCTACTTTGGAAATAAGGCGTGCGATTTTCTGTTTCAAAGCTTAGTGTGGATCATTAAATCTTCTGCCAATTTAATCCTTATTTAAATAATTTGGGTGGAATGGGTTATTATTATGGTCTATTCTCCAAGTAGGCTGATTTTTTCAGGATTGCACAATGGCTCTCGAATCCTAATACAAGATTTTATTTAGCTCTATTAAGATTGATACATTTTCATAAGTAAATATTGACCGTCAAATCTTGAATTAAATGACATAGAAGCATTTTCACCTAGTTTCCTTTGTTCATTTTTGGTCCTGAGTTGCTTCGCTTCAGGACAGGCTTTGACCCAAAAACGAACCAAAAAAGTCAAGGCTGTCAAATTTTATTTCAAATGATGAATTATCGTTCAACGAATAGAGCTCTTTTACGTTTCCATCAATTGATTTTTGAATTAGAATTCCAGGCTAAAAAGGAGTGGATCTCCCTCTGGGAGCTAACTCCTTTTCTTAACGCCCTACATCCTTCTCCAAAAACCATAACCTTTGAATGCCGGAAATGATCTAATATAATATGCTGATAAAGAGAGCAGAAATCATCGATAGGATAACTCGTCTATAGGCGGCAAATATTACTTGAATTTAATTGTTCCTGCCCTAAATTAGCCCTTTTAAGAGCGAAAGATAGACAACAACGGGTGTAAGCTCGTGGTAAATAAATAAAATCCCACGACAGGCTAGCTAATTAACATTTCTTTCCCCGCATCTTCTATTCCCTGGATACAATATTATCCAATAGTCAGCATTTGATAACGGTGAAAACCCGCAATAAGGGGCTGATTTTGTGATTGTTTCTTCTGCTATTTGTATAGCTATTGGATATTTCGAGGTTAAATCTTCCGCCCTACCACGAAAAGCTTTAAATTAGCAGTTGCTTAAAATGAGAATGATTAACGCGGCTGAGGCCGATACCAATGGATGTAGCAGTAATTAAATACAATGCAGGAAATGTGAAGTCTGTGTTGTATGCCATGGAACGGTTAGGGGTCAATGCGACCTTAACGGATGATTGGGAAACCATAAAAAAGGCGGATAAGGTAATTTTTCCAGGACAGGGAGAAGCCAGTACTGCGATGAAGTATTTGAAAGAAAGGAAGCTTGAGCAGTTGATAAAAGAGCTAACGCAACCTTTTTTTGGAATTTGTCTTGGACTACAGTTGTTATGTGAGCACTCCGAGGAGTACGAAACAGACTGTTTGGGCATTTTTCCGATAAATGTAAAGAAATTTCCCCCTTTGAATAAGGTGCCGCATATTGGTTGGAACAATCTTGAGAACTTGAAAACGCCACTTTTGGAGGGCTTAGATGAATCGGCCTATGTATATTATGTACATAGTTATTATGCCGAACTAGACCCAAAATATACGATAGCTACTACTCACTACATTAAGGAGTTCTCTGCTATGTTGCATAAAGACAACTTTTATGCCATGCAAGGGCACCCTGAAAAAAGCAGTGTGGTAGGTGAAAAAATTCTCAACAATTTTCTAAAATTATAATGGAGATTATTCCAGCAATAGATATCATAGGTGGTAATTGTGTACGCCTTACCCAAGGCGATTACAACCAAAAAAAGGAATATTCATCTGATCCTACCGAGGTAGCCAAGAGGTTTGAAGGAGCAGGAATTAAAAGACTGCATTTAGTAGATTTGGATGGAGCCAAAGCCAAGAAGATCATCAATACCAAGGTGTTGGAGAGGATTTGTCAAGCGACCAGCCTACAAGTAGATTTTGGCGGAGGGGTGCAATCGGATGGAGACATTGCCTTGGCTTTCAGGTTAGGTGCGAAACAGGTGACTGGAGGAAGCATAGCTGTGAAAAACCCTGACTTGTTCACCGGATGGCTCAAATCTTACGGAGGAGAAAAATTGATTTTGGGGGCAGATGCCAAAGACAGGAAAATTGCAATTTCAGGTTGGGAAGAAACGACCGAAATGGATTTGATAGACTTTATTAAAGATTACCAAACCAAAGGAGTTCAATATGTTATATGTACTGACGTAGCAAAAGATGGATTGCTACAGGGACCGTCACTGGAACTTTACAAGGAAATAATACAAGAGATTCCTGGTATTAAGCTCATCGCAAGTGGGGGAGTAGCTTCCGTAAGCGATTTGGAAGAACTTGAATCAGCCGGAGTATATGGAACCATTGTAGGAAAAGCCTTTTATGAAGGCAGAATAAGCTTGGAGGAGTTAAGTAGCTTTATACAAAATTAATATGTTGACAAAAAGAATAATACCTTGTCTGGATATCAAGGATGGGAGAACAGTTAAAGGAGTTAATTTTATTGAGTTGAGGGATGCTGGTGATCCGGTGGAATTGGGTAAAATATATGCTGACGAGGGGGCTGACGAGTTGGTATTTTTAGACATCACGGCGACGGTCGAAAAGCGGAAGACTTTGGTTGAATTGGTTACCAAGGTGGCAAAAACCGTGAATATCCCTTTTACGGTGGGTGGTGGAATTTCTACGATAGACGATGTAAAGGCCTTGCTTAATGCTGGTGCAGATAAAATAAGCATAAATTCTGCAGCAGTAAGAAACCCTTCCGCAATAAACCAACTCGCAAGAGAGTTTGGGAGTCAATGTATAGTTGTTGCCATTGACACCAAAAATATTGATGGAATTGATTTTGTACATACCCATGGGGGAAGAAGGCCTACCTTGCTAAAAACTCAGGAATGGGCAGCAGAGGTTGCGGAAAGAGGAGCGGGAGAGATTTTGCTCACTTCTATGGACCACGATGGTGTGAAAAATGGTTTCGCAAATGGCATCACCTCGGAATTGTCATCCTTTCTCCCTATTCCTGTTATCGCTTCAGGAGGAGCGGGTACCATGCAGCATTTTCAAGAAGTGTTTACTGCAGGAAAGGCAGATGCTGCTTTAGCTGCCAGTATCTTCCATTTTAAAGAAATACCAATACCTGTATTAAAGGATTTTCTCGACAAGCAAGGCGTCAACATAAGGAAGATGTCATAAATCTTCATCAATTTTGAGTCTTACTATTAATATTTGAGCAATAATATAGAATGAAAAATATAAAGATAGATTTTGAGAAAGTAAATGGTTTGGTACCTGCCATTATCCAGGATGAGTTTACAAAAGAAGTATTAATGATGGGCTATATGAACCAAGAGGCCATCGATGAATCTGTAAAAAGTGGAAAAGTTACCTTCTTTAGTAGGACGAAAGGCAGGTTGTGGACGAAAGGAGAAACTTCAGGGAATTTTTTAATCATTAAAAATATTGAAGTAGACTGTGACCAAGATACCTTGCTGATCACTGTAAACCCCATAGGTCCAGTCTGTCACACAGGCAATGATACTTGCTTTGCACATGGCAATAAAGGGAAAACCCATTTTATTGACCAATTAAGAAAGGTGATTAAAGAAAGAAAGAACAATCCTTCAGACAAATCCTATACCACCTCTCTATTCAATGCTGGCATCAATAAAGTTGCACAGAAAGTAGGGGAGGAAGCGGTGGAAATTGTGATCGAAGCCAAAGATGATAACAAGGAGTTATTCATGGGGGAGGCAGCAGATTTATTGTATCATTATTTGGTGTTGCTGGAAGCAAAATCGTACGAGTTGGATGAAGTAATGGAAGTTTTGATCAACCGTCATCAAAAGTAAATTTTACTGAGATTGTCCTATTTATTTGTTTATGGTACGTTAAGGAAGGGCTTTGGACATCCAATGGCTGAATTATTGGAGCGGTCTGGAGAATTTTTCACAAGCGGCACGTGCAAGGGCCTGTTGTATGATTTAGGTCCCTATCCTGTATTTACCTATACTTCAGCTTTAAACGAAGATGTTTTTGGGGATGTCTATTTGCTTCACAATGAACATGAGGTATTGACAATTTTGGATGAATACGAAGGTGTTGGTGAGAATCTGGAAACAGGGGTGGCTTATGAAAGGCTAAAATTAAACATTGAATCGGTGGATGGGGTAAACCTATCTGCTTGGATTTACCTCTATTTGGGTACTTTGGATCACTTGACACCAATTAAAGGAGGCGATTATTTAAATTATATTACAGAGGGTAAGGGTGATCAGTAATGTTGAACTGGGAATCTTAATTTGATGAATACTTTTTTATTGTATATCTTTGTGATGTTGAAGAAATCATTTTCCATATTGGTTGCTGCATTTTTTCTTTTTTCCAGCATAGGGTTGGCGAAGAGCAGTCATATTTGTATGGGTTATGAAATGTTAAAAGGATTTGGTTTGTCTGCCAAACATTTAGATTGTGGTATGGACAACCATGAGGAAATCCCATCCTCAGAAAATGATTCAAACGGTGTCTCAAACCAGTGCTGCGAAAATCAATTTGAATTAATCCAATTAGAGATTGATCAAAACCTTAATGTAGTAAATGTAGGTGCCCCGCAAATGATTTTTATTGGGGCATTCACGCAGGCTTTTTTGTTTGTCCAAGATTTGATTTTGGTGCCTGTTACTACTTGCTCCTTTGACCCTCCCCCTATCAATTCACTGGACTATACTGTCTTGTACCAAACTTTTCTTATTTAATCCGACTAGATAATTTGGTCAGCTACTGACCTGTTTTTCTGCTGCTTTTAAAAACCAGCAGTTCATTATCTGGTATTTCTTCATATAGGATTAAATTATGCTTAATTCAATCATCAAGTTTTTTCTTGAAAATAAACTGGTTACCCTTCTCCTTATTCTGGTAATAGTTATGTGGGGGATTGTGACTGCTCCATTTGGATGGAAAGTTGGGTTCTTACCTTCTGATCCAGTTCCTGTGGATGCCATTCCTGACATAGGTGAAAACCAACAAATCGTATTCACTCCATGGCCGGGAAGATCGCCACAGGATATAGAAGATCAAATCTCCTACCCGCTTACGACCTACCTACTAGGTATTCCCGGGGTCAAATCCATTAGGAGCTCCTCAATTTTCGGGTTTTCCAGTATTTACATCATTTTCAATGAAGACACAGAATTCTATTGGTCACGCTCTCGAATTTTGGAAAAGCTCAATTCACTTCCAGCCGATTTGCTTCCAGGTGAAGTCCAACCTGGATTAGGGCCAGATGCTACAGCACTTGGCCAGGTATATTGGTACACACTGGAAGGGCGGGACCAAGAGGGAAACCCCACTGGTGGTTGGGACCTTCATGAAATCAGAACAGTCCAGGATTTCTATGTCAAATACGGGTTGAATGCTGTGGAAGGCGTTTCCGAAGTAGCTTCCATAGGCGGATTTGTTCAGGAATATCAAGTAGATGTTAATCCAGATGCATTAAAAGCCTATAATATCCCCCTGACCAAAGTAATGCTTGCAGTGAAGCAATCCAATCGGGACGTTGGTGCAAAGACCATTGAAATAAATCAGGCGGAATATTTAGTCCGAGGACTTGGCTATATTAAATCGATTGAGGATCTCGAACTTGCCGTAGTAGCTGTACAGGACAATGTGCCGATCCGAATCAAAGACATCGCAATAGTTCAATTGGGACCGGCGACCAGAAGAGGGCTTTTGGATAAGGGAGGAGCCGAAGTAGTAGGCGGAGTGGTGGTGGCCAGATATGGGTCAAACCCGCTGCAAGTTATTAATCAGGTAAAAGCGAAAATCGATGAAATTGCTCCAGGATTACCCAGGAAAACACTTTCAGATGGTAGGGTAAGTCAACTGACTATTGTCCCATTCTATGACAGATCTACGCTGATCCAAGAAACATTAGGAACACTGGAAGAGGCATTGTCCTTAGAAATACTAATCACAATTCTGGTGGTGATAGTAATGGTATATAACCTAAGAGCCTCTATTCTCATTTCAAGTTTACTGCCAATAGCCATTCTGATGGTATTTATAGCCATGCGCTATTTTGGTGTAGATGCCAACATCGTAGCACTATCGGGCATAGCCATTGCCATAGGTACGATGGTGGATTTGGGGATTATCCTTTCTGAAAACATCATCAAGCATATTGACGAAGCGCCACCGGGTCAGAAACTAATCACGACTATATATAATGGATCAACTGAAGTAGCTGGTGCCATTCTTACTGCTGTATCAACGACGATAGTAAGCTTTATTCCGGTATTTACCATGCAAGCTGCTGAAGGAAAGCTTTTTGGACCTTTGGCTTACACCAAAACTTTTGCATTGATCGCTGCATTAATCGTTTCATTGCTGATACTTCCAAGCATTGCGCATACATTTTTTGGCTTTAAGATAAACAAACCAAAACACAGAAGAGCTGGAAATGTTCTGCTTGTACTGGCAGGGATAGTTTCTCTTTTTATGGGCTTTATTTGGGCTGGAAGCCTACTCATTTTACTTGCAGGAATTGCGCTAATGAGAGAATATGTAACGTACAGGAACATCAGCATTTCTGGGAGTGTTAAATATATCTATACTAATCTGGAAATTATCGTAGTCATCGCTGGTGTGTTATGGCTTCTGGCTGGTTACTGGCTGCCTTTGGGCGCTACTAAATCCACCTTGCTGAACTTTGTTTTTGTTGCCTTATTAGTCAGTCTTATTTTGGGTGCCTTTATTCTCTTAGAATACAACTACAAGAAAGTACTGACCTGGTGTCTTGACCACAAAGGAGCATTCTTAACTGTACCCACCTTAATTATCCTGTTTGGGATAATGATTTGGATTGGCTTCAACAGCACCTTTGGTGCTATTCGAAAAGCTAGCAATGGGGTGGGCTGGAATATTCAGGGTTCCAATGTTTGGTCAGGATTAGCGCACACTTTTCCAGGAATGCAGAAGGAATTTATGCCTTCACTGAATGAAGGGAGCTTTTTGTTGATGCCGACCGCCATGCCGCATTCTGGAATCGCGTTTAACCGCAAAGTCCTTGGGCAACTGGACATGCGTATAAGCAGTATTCCGGAGGTTGACCTTAGTGTAGGAAAGCTTGGTCGAGTTGAATCAGCCCTGGATCCTGCCCCTATCTCAATGTATGAGATTGTGGTCAATTACAAACCTGAATACCTGTTAAATCAAAAAGGGCATCGACAGCGATTCAAAGTTGACAGGGACAACAGATTTATACTATCCTCCGGTGACACGCTATCTAATACAGATGCGCTTGCACAGGGAATTACAGCTTCTCAGCTTATTTCGGATGAGAATGGAATGTATTTTAGAAATTGGAGGGAGCACATCAACTCTCCGGATGACATTTGGAATGAAATAGTAGCGGTCACTAAAATCCCAGGGATTACTTCTGCGCCAAAACTTCAGCCAATAGAAACCCGGCTAGTAATGCTGCAGACAGGTATGCGGGCACCTATGGGAATGAAAGTGTATGGCCCCGATTTGCAGACTATTGAAGATTTTGGCATTCAGGTAGAAAACATACTCAAGCAGGTGCCGTCGGTGAAAACCGAAGCTGTATTTGCTGATCGCATCGTAGGCAAGCCTTATCTGCATCTCAATATCAACCGAGAGCAAATAGCAAGATTTGGGCTGAGCGTTGAGGATGTCCAGACGATCATTGAAACGGCAATTGGTGGGATGAAAATCACCACCACCGTAGAAGGAAGAGAACGCTTCCCTGTTCGTGTCCGCTACCCAAGGGAACTTCGTGACGACCCAGAATCATTAGGTAAAATATTGATCCCCACGCCTACCGGTGCTCAAATTCAGCTTAGCCAAATCGTAGATTTCGAATATTTAAGAGGGCCTCAGGCAATCAAAAGTGAAGAAACATTTTTGGTGGGCTATGTGCTTTTTGACAAAAAGGAGGGTTTCTCAGAAGTCACTGTCGTGGAAGATGCCAGAAACTTGATTCAAAGGAAAATCGAATCCGGTGAACTGGAAGTACCAGCTGGGGTCTCCTTCAAATTTTCAGGAAGTTATGAAAACCAAGTCCGTGCAGAAAAACGGCTGGCTGTGATCGTTCCACTTGTATTATTAATCATTTTTCTGATTCTCTATTTTCAATTCCGGTCAGTCACTACTTCGCTTATGGTCTTTGCAGGAATAGCCATGGCTTTTAGCGGAGGTTTTATCGCACTATGGTTTTATGGTCAGGTTTGGTTTGGCGACTTTAGCCTTTTCGGTACTAATTTCAGGGATCTTTTTCAGCTTCACACTATTAACCTGAGTGTTGCCGTGTGGGTAGGTTTCATCGCTTTATTTGGCATAGCGACCGATGACGGCGTGCTTATGGCAACGTACTTAGATCAGAGTTTCGTCAAAAACAAAACTGATAATCTTAAAGGCATCAGGCTGGCAATCGTGGAAGCTGGACAGCGCAGAATCAAGCCTGCAATCATGACTTCTGCGACTACCATCATCGCTTTACTGCCGATTCTTACCTCATCAGGAAGAGGATCAGACATTATGATTCCCATGGCGATTCCTGCTTTTGGAGGCATGATTGTAGCAGCCATCACCTATTTTATTGTACCCGTGTTGTATTCAATTCGAGAAGAACGAAAACTTAAAAAAGCTATAAAATGAAAGCCATCGCATTATCTATAACGCTCGTTTTGGTTCTGAGTTTTTCTGGAATTGCCCAGACTTTGGAGGACTATTATGTGATTGCTGCTAAAAACAATCCAGGGCTGAAAGCAAAATACAAGGCATTTGAGGCGGCTTTACAAAAAATTCCACAAGCAAAATCACTTACAGATCCCAATTTGTCTTTTGGTTACTTTATTTCTCCTGTAGAAACCAGAGTTGGGCCGCAACGGATGCGATTTTCATTGACCCAGATGTTTCCATGGTTCGGTACATTGCGCATCCAAGGTGATGTTGCCGCAGTCCTTGCTGAGGTGAAATACCAAGAATTCTTGGATGCTCGGAATATGCTTTATAGTCAAGTTTCGGCAGTTTATTATCCGCTGTTGGAAACAAATCAGCTGGTCGAGATTGAGGAAGAAAATCTTCAAATTCTTACGACGTATAAAGCTATAGCCACTTCGAAATTTGAAAATGGTAGTGGATCACTGGCTGATGCACTTCGGGTAGATATCATGAGTACTAGTGCCAATACTAATCTGGAGGTGCTAAATAAAAAAATTCAGTCCTCCAATGCATGGCTAAATTCCTTGCTAGGAAGGTTTTATGATTCACCAGTTGAACTGGAAGAAAAGCTGACCATTCCGAATTCCACAACTGAGGTATTAATTGATTCTCTGCAGAACAATCCTTTATTGGAAAGATTGGAGCTAAAAATTCAGGCTAGCGAACTTAACCAAAAACTGGCAACTAAACAGGGCTTGCCAAAACTTGGTGCTGGAGTAGATTATGTGATGGTGGACAAAAGAAATGACATGGTGCTAGCCGAAAATGGTAAAAATGTCTTGATGCCCATGGTCACAATGAGTATCCCTATTTTTAGAAAAAAATACGATGGGGCCAAAAAAGAAGCTTTGTTACTTGCTGAATCCTATCATGCGGAAAAGCTGGATGTTTCAAATAATCTCTACGGCTCTTTTTATAGGTATAAGGTAGCAATGGAAATCCAGCTTGACCTAATTTCTTCCTTTAACAAACAAATCGAAACTAGCGAACGAACACTTGAATTGCTGTATAGATCCTATGCAAATTCAGGAAATGATTTTGAAGATGTTTTACGCCTTCAGCAGCAATTGCTGGAATACCGAAAAATGAAAATAAAAGCCTCCGTTGCCTACTATGCTGCTGAGGCCCAACTCAATTATTTAACCGCTAAATCTTACTAACATGAAGGCAATGAACAAACGACTTTAAGAATAAGAGTAAGAAACCACCACTAACATTAACTAAACTTATCAACCATGGAACACACAAATCAGCATGACAAACATAAGTCCCACGATATGTCCAAAATGGAACGCGAGGATAAGCATGAGAATCATGATCATAGTATGCATCATATGCACATGATCAAGGATTTCAAAAAAAGATTTTGGGTTTCCTTAGTTATCACCCTGCCAATTATAGTATTGGCACCTATGATACAGGATCTACTAGGTTATGAATTCACATTTAATGGGGATCGATATGTGCAGTTTGGACTTTCCACCCTTGTGTTTTTATATGGTGGATGGACATTCCTCACAGGCTTGGTAGGTGAGCTGAAGAAAAAATCCCCTGGAATGATGACACTCATTGCCTTGGCCATTTCAGTTGCTTACTTCTATAGCTCGGCCGTGGTCTTTGGTCTTTCAGGTAAAATCTTCTTTTGGGAATTGGTCAGTTTGATCGACATCATGCTTTTAGGACATTGGATAGAAATGAAGTCAGTGATGGGTGCCAGCAATGCTCTGCAGGAACTGGCCAAATTGATGCCCTCGGATGCCAGAAGGGTGAAAGCTAATGGGGATACTGAAGATGTACCTATTGCAGACCTTAAGGAGGGTGACCTAATTCAGGTAAGGCCTGGAGAGAAAGTCCCTGCTGATGGAGTAATTTTGGAAGGAAGCAGTCATGTCAATGAATCCATGCTGACAGGAGAATCAAAACCTGTTGAAAAACAAAAAGATGATGAAGTAATTGGTGGTTCTATTAACGATAACGGCGCACTTAAAATCAAAGTGCGGCATACCGGTGAAGATTCTTATTTATCCAAAGTAATTGGATTGGTCACCGAAGCACAACAAACCAAATCAAAATCCCAAAATCTTGCGGACCGAGCTGCAGGCTGGCTTTTTTACATCGCCCTAGGTGCGGGTATTGCCACCTTAATTGTATGGCTAAGTCTGGGCAAAGAATTCGATTATGCTTTAGAACGAATGGTCACGGTAATGATTATCTCTTGCCCCCATGCCTTAGGATTGGCTGTTCCTTTGGTCGTAGCAATTTCCACTTCAGTATCCGCTAAGCATGGGCTATTAATTCGGAACCGAACGGCATTTGAAAATGCCAGAAAAATAACGACGATTATTTTTGATAAAACAGGGACACTGACTAAGGGTGAATTTGGAGTGACCAGGTTTGAGTCCGTAACTGATTCAATGGACGCAAATGAATTGCTCCGAATAGCCGCTTCGCTGGAAAATGTATCTGAACACCCTATTGCAGCTGGAATTGTCAGAAAAGCCAAAGAACATGATTTGAAACTAAGCGATCCTAAAGATTTTAAAAATATTACAGGAAGAGGAATTCAGGCAAATCTTGAAGGGAAGAAATTTTCCATTGTCAGTCCTGGAAGCCTGAAAAAAGAAGGTATAGATCAACCAATAGGAGCCTTTAAATCAGAAGATGAGACAGTTGTCTTTGTGCTCTCTGATGGAAAACTGATCGGATACATAGCCCTTGCCGACGAAATTAGACTAGAGTCGGCAGAAGCCATTCAAACCTTAAAAAAGCAGGGAATCAAAGTTTTGATGGCTACCGGTGACAATGAAAAGGTAGGAAAGGCTGTAAGTGAAGCCCTTGGGTTGGATGGCTATTTCGCTGAAGTATTGCCGGAAGACAAGCAGAAGATTATCAAAGATCTGCAAGAGAAAGGTGAATTCGTAGCCATGACGGGTGATGGTGTCAATGATGCCCCTGCACTGGCACAGGCAGATGTAGGAATAGCAGTAGGATCTGGTACCGATGTGGCTGCAGAAACTGCTGACATTATTTTGGTAAACAGCAATCCAAAAGACATCGCTAAGCTCATTCTTTTTGGTACGGCTACTTATAAAAAAATGATGCAAAATATTTGGTGGGCAGCAGGCTATAATATTCTTGCCGTCCCACTTGCTGCAGGTGTATTGGCGGGCATCGGTATTATTCTCAGCCCAGCCATTGGCGCTGTCTTAATGAGTTTAAGTACGGTGATCGTAGCATTGAATGCCCAGCTATTGAGGAAACAAATTAAAAATTAACACTATCTCAAATGAATCAGCTACACATAAAGATTCTTCAGGTCAGTTCAGCAATTTTGCTCAGCACTATAAGTTTTTCATTTGCTCAACACGTAAGCAAGGACACAGCTGTTTATATCCTTACGTTGGACAATGAGAAGGTAGATAAAACAGGAAAAAGTATTGAAGCCATGACGGTAAATGGTGGTATTCCCGGCCCAACCTTGCGATTTAAAGAAGGAGGGTATGCAATCATTTATGTTAAAAATGAAATGGATGTAGAAACTTCTGTGCATTGGCATGGAATCTTGCTAACAAACTTCTTTGATGGCGTTCCTTACCTCACCACGCCTCCTATTAAACCTGGAGAAACACAGAATTATGAATTTCCTCCTAAGCAGTCCGGAACTTATTGGTATCATTCACACACGATGTTGCAAGAGCAAACACTCGAATATGATCGGGAGTTGGTCTTACTTCTATCTGATTGGACTACTGAAAAGCCCGAAAACGTATTACGGAATCTTAAACGAGGCAATGAATGGTACAATATCAAAAAAGATACGGCTACTCCCTTGAACAGGGTAATTGGCAGGGGTGGATTTGGAGCGCAGCGGAACTTCTGGAAGCAGCGAATGGAAGGTGCAGACATTGCAGATATTTACTATTCGGCTTTTTTAACCAACGGAGAGATAGGTGTGGACTATCCAGATTTCAATCCGGGAGACCTGAATTGCGGATTAGCCGTGAAATCATGATTTTCCCGAAAACCTCTATTTTCGGCAACTACGAATACCAGATGGATTTTGGCTGGGTCAATGAACTTTCTGAAGCCGAAAACGGAGGCCCTTCCAACTATCAGGCAGAAACCACCTGGTCTGCAGGCGTAAACTACATACTTTCAAGAAACTTCTCATTAACGGGAAGTTATGACAATCGCTATGGAGGCGGTGGAGGTCTTACAGTCCGATTCTAAAAAGAAAACCAACCCCTGCTGACTTTTAACAGGGGAAAAATACAATGAACTACTATGAAAAAGCTATTTAACAATAAGTTCCTACTGATTGCCTTCACATTGCTTGTGGGTGCGCTAATAGGCTGGCTGATTAAACCATCGGAAAATTCGACTGAGCAATTACTGGAACATGAGCATGTTGAATCCATCGCAGAGATTCCTACCGTTTACACCTGCTCCATGCACCCTCAGATTCGCCAAAATGAACCTGGTGACTGTCCTATCTGTGGGATGGAGCTTATCCCATTGGAAAATGAATCTGTAGAAGCTGATCCAATGTCAATTACAATGTCCTCTACTGCAATCCAACTCGCAGGAGTTCAGACCATGATCGTGAGAAGTGGGAAGGCCGATAAATCAATTCGATTGAACGGGAAAATTCAGGCTGATGAACGCCTTAACTATACCCAATCTGCTCATATTTCTGGTAGAATAGAAGCGTTGGCGGTCAATTTCACGGGAGAGTTTGTCAATAAAGGCCAAGTTTTGGGACAGATTTATTCACCAGAACTTGCAACGGCGCAGGAAGAATTGCTTCAAACTCAAAATATCAAGGAATCTCAGCCTGCGTTATTCAATGCTGCCAAGGAAAAACTTAGAAACTGGAAATTGTCTGATACGCAGATTCAACTTGTTCTTACTACTGGAAAGGTAAGTGAACAGCTACCTATCCTAGCCAATGTTTCGGGATATGTCACAGAGAAAATGGTTAGTTTAGGAGATTATGTACAGCGGGGTGAGCCTATTTACCAAATTACTGACCTTAGCAAAGTTTGGGTTTTATTTGACATTTATGAGTCAGAACTAAAATGGATCAAAAAAGGGGAAAGTATCGAGTATACTGTTCAATCTCAGCCAGGAGAGGTTTTCACTGGGAAGCTAACCTACATAGATCCTATCATCAATCCGACTACCCGTGTGGCTAGTGCTCGCTTGGAAGTTTCAAATTTGAATATGAAACTCAAACCTGAAATGTTTGTTTCGGGAACCATCAGTGCTACTCATTCCAAAGATGAATCCATAGTAGTGCCCAAGACTGCGGTCATGTGGACAGGTACTCGGTCTGTAGTATATGTAAAAAAAGCTACTACCCAAGCTGTTTCATTTCAATTGCGTGAAGTTACTCTTGGCTCAGCATTGGGAGCTGAATACCTTATCGAATCCGGTCTTCAGCCAGGAGAAGAAATCGCAATAAACGGAACCTTCAGCATTGATGCAGCTGCACAACTGGCAGGCAAAGCAAGTATGATGAGTCCTGAAGGTGGAGCAGCAATTACAGGTCATAACCATGGAGGCAAGGAAATGACAACGGTAAGCCAAACAGATGGGCAAAAAAAGCATGTGCTTACGCAAACTACCAAAGATGAGTTGATTCCTCTATTTGAGCATTATTTGAAAATAAAAAATGCACTGACTCAGGATGACTTAAAGCGTTCAGAATCACAGGCAAATGAAATGCTTACCTATTTGTCAAATGTAAAAATGGAAGCCTTCAAAGGGGATGCGCATATCGAGTGGATGAAATATCAGAAAAGCTTAACGTCTTCACTTGAAAAGATAGCCGCCCATAAATCATTGGAAGAAATGCGCAAGTCATTCCTATCGATTTCCGATGAGATGATAGGCATGGCTGAGAAATTTCACCCTTTCCCAAAGCCGCTATATGTGCAGCATTGTCCCATGGCTGACAGTAACCGGGGGGCAGATTGGTTGAGTCTGGAAGAAAAAGTGGTCAATCCCTATTTTGGAAAAGGCATGCTAACTTGTGGCGAAGTCATCAGAACGATTAAATAAAACTTCGGTAATTTGAAAATACTATAACAGGAATGAAAGTGGACAGGGATCGAAATTTAGAATTGAGGAGAAAAGAATAGCTATTGATTTATTTCGTAATCATATGATTTTATTAAATTTATTTATTAAAAAAATATAAATCGAATATTTATTCTGCACTTCCGTATAAAATCAAAATAATGAAGATTCTGAAAATAGTCCTTACCACCCTTTTAATATTGGTGTCAATCCCTTTCATAGTAGGGATATTTATTGACCAGGAATATACAGTTGTTCGGGAAGTGACAATTGATCAACCCAAAGATGAGGTCTTCGAATATGTTAAACTACTAAAAAATCAGGATAACTTCTCAAGTTGGACACTTAAGGATCCAACGATGACAAAAAGTTTTGAGGGGGTGGATGGAGAGGTCGGATTTGTTTCAGCTTGGGCAAGCGAAGACCCAAATGTGGGGGTGGGTGAGCAGGAAATATTGGCAATTGATAAAGGCAAAAGAATTGACTACGCGCTAAGGTTTAAGGAACCATTTGAGGCATCTGATAAAGCTTTTATGGAGTTTAAAGAAATTAATGAAAACCATACCAAAGTCACTTGGGGATTTGAAGGTAAGATGGATTACCCCATGAATACGATGTTACTGTTGATGGATATGGAGGAAATGGTTGGAAAAGATTTTTCCGAGGGACTTCAGAAATTAAAGTCAATCCTTGAAAACAGGTAAATCGGCCTTGCTGAATATTCGACCAGCGCTATTTAAGTAGTTGGTACAGACCTAAAATCATCAATTTCTGAAAATTAGTTTGAGCATTTATTTGCGGTAAAAGTGGGTTAAGTTGTACGTGAGAGTACAATTGTGTTTATTCTGTTTAATAATTAATATTCTTCATTAAACATTTTAATTTTTTCATGGTTAAGTATTTAAAATTAACTAAAATATCTTACCATGAAAAAATCAATAAGCTTGTGTTTAATAGCGCTAATGTTCGTGTTTACTGCAACTGCAAATGATGATAAAAAAGTATTAGAAAAGCCCAAAGCTGACAAAGACATAGTGGATCTGGCAGTCGGAACCGAATTTTTAAGCACGCTGGTTGCTGCTGTAAAAGCAGGTGGATTAGTGGATGTACTAAAAGGTGATGGACCATTTACAGTTTTTGCTCCAACAAACGAAGCTTTCGCTAAACTACCTGAGGGCACTGTAGAAAGTCTATTAAAGCCTGAAAATAAAGATAAATTAATTAAAATTCTTACTTACCATGTTGTTGCCGGTAAGGTAATGTCAACTGATTTGAGTAATGGAATGGAAGCAGAAACAGTTCAAGGGCAAAAAATTAAGATAATGCTTAAGGATGGAGCTGCTATGGTAAATAATGCTACAATTACTACTGCTGATATAGAAGCGAGTAATGGAGTTGTCCATGTGATAGACACTGTTATCATGCCTGAAATGTAATTTAAAAGTAAACGTGGTTACATTGAATAATTCAGAGTAACCACGTTTTTTTAACCATTTTTATTTTTTAGGCCATCTTCGGATAGAAAGACCACAAAATTAAACTGGTTTAGTTCAAGGCAGAAATCTATGTCTTTTTCCAGATTGTGATTTTGTAGTCTTTTTGCATGACTAGCTTTTTGAAGATACTCTCGCAACCCTCCTTTTACCTGTTCATAGAGAGATTCCATAGCCAAGGTAGCATCGCATTCATGTTTCCAGCCCAAAGAACTTGACAATGCCCCGGCATATAAAGAATCTTCCAGATTGAATTTACCCTTCCATCCTGCGCACAATACCAAAACATCGTTTGTAGAAGCTTGCAAATAGTCTACGGTAGCCTGAAGGTTTAAAAATGAGCCGATAAGTACCTCAGCGGCTTGCTCCCGAGCCAAAGAAATTGCTCTGGTACCATTTGTGGTTGTCATTGCTACATTTTTACCTAAAAAGGCTTGATTTAAATAAGCCAATGGGCTATTTCCCAAATCAAACCCTTCGGCTTGTTTTCCGTTACGTTCTCCGGCAATAAGCCATCCTCTTTTTTTGTAAGCTTTACACTGGTCCAGGTCCTTGACAGGTACGATTACATTCACTCCATTGGAAAGGGCTGTTACCATTGTAGAACTGGCTCTGAAAATATCAACAACGATTACTGTTTTGTTCGCAAACTCGTGCAGGTCTAACAAGTCAGGACTGATACAGGTTTCAATGGTTTTCATTTTTTAAGCAGGGGTAGTTTTTCTATTTTGGCAGGAATTCTTTTTTTCCTTATTTCTATACCAATTTCATTTCCAGGTTTGGCATATTCTATGTCTACATATCCTAAACCAATACCAATTCCCATGCTTGGGGATTGGCTTCCAGAAGTAACTTCACCTATAACTTTTCCCTCTGCATTAACAATAGGATAATGCGCCCTTGGAATTCCCCTTTCCAAAAGTTTGAAGCCTACTAGCTTTTTTTTGATTCCCGCTTCTTGCTGCTTTTTCAAAACCTCATGGTTGATAAAGTCCTTGGTGAATTTGGTAATCCATCCTAATCCGGCTTCTAATGGTGAGGTTTCATCTGTAAGTTCGTGGCCATAAAGGCAGTAACCCATTTCTAGGCGAAGTGTATCTCTGGCCCCGAGTCCTATAGGCTTGATATCCAGTGTGCTACCTGCCTCAAAAATCGCTTCCCATACTTTTTTGGCAGCTTCATTTTTTATGTACAATTCAAAACCCTGCTCACCTGTATAGCCAGTAGCGGAGACAATTACATCTTCTACTCCGGCGAAAGTCCCTGTCTTAAAATGATAAAAAGGAATGTCTTTTAGAGAAATGGAAGTTAAGGATTGTATGGCCTCGATGGTGTTTGGTCCTTGAATGGCAAATAAGCTGGTTTGATCCGATATGTTTTCCAGCTTTGCATTTTGCGAATTGTGCTGCTGTATCCATTCCCAATCCTTGCTAATATTGGATGCATTTACTACAAGCATGTAGCGTTCTTCATCCAGTTTATAGGTCAAAAAATCATCCACTACACCCCCCTCTAAATTGGGGAAGCAAGTGTATTGTGCCTGACCGATCTTGAGTGTAGCCGCGTCGTTGGAGGAAACTTTTTGAATTAAGTCAAGGGCATTGGGGCCCTCTACTATAAACTCACCCATATGGGATACATCAAAAACACCAACATTTTCACGAACGGTTTTGTGTTCCTCCATATCAGAACTATACCTTACAGGCATGTTATACCCTGCAAAAGGTATCATCTTGGCGCCTAAAGAATGATGTACATCATCAAGAGTTACTTTTTTTACTTTCTCCATTAATATTCGATGTTATTTTGAAAGCCTAAAGGTAAGAAATGTGCTTAATTTAATAGAAAAGGTCTTAGAAAAAAATCGCTCCTTACGGATACATTTTAGACTTGGTTAAAATAATCAGAACTACTTCTAGTATCCGGGATTTTGAATAAGTTTATAATTAGCCAATAACTCTCTTTGGGGAATTGGGAAAATCAATTTAGGATCATCGAATGAGTAACTGAGTTCAGGGTTATTATTATCTACTATAGCACCTTTGGTTCGTTTAATGTCATGCAAAATATGCCCTTCATGTGACAGTTCTAGTTTTCTCTCTTTTAATATATCCTCAAGGTTGATACTGCTTTTTTCAGGCAGCGAAACCCTTCTTCTTATCCTGTTAACGTCATCTAAGGGTGTTGCTCCTTCATTTGTTCCCTCTCGAAAGTTGGCTTCAGCACGTGTCAGGTACAATTCTGCCAATCGAATAATTTTGACATTTGTATATTGATCCCTCCATTTATCTGTGCGGATCCATCCGGCTCTTTCTTCGTATTGCATTAATCGATCGTCTCCAGGCTCATATTGATCTAAATGATTTTGCAAAATACTTACATCCCCATCTCGGCCTCCAAACTCAGGTGTGGAATAGAAAAGATGCATGGCATTCACTGGGTCTTGCGGGTTAACTTGTATGGTAAATAAATCTTCGGGACCATCGGATTCATTGTTAAAAACATTCATATAATCGGTCACGAGTTTTTTATCGTGCGCAATGGCCAGATCGATGCTTCGGTTGGCTGCATCTCGTGCCGAAGCAAAACCTCCCATCCGTAAGTAAACTCTTGAAAGCATGGCAGAAGCGGCGTAGCTGGAAGCAAAAACATCGTTGGCTTCTGGTAACAACTGTTCTGCATTGGTCAGGTCCTCAATTATTTGTTGGTAAACTTTCTCGACAGAATGTCGTTCAATAATTCCGTTATCTTCGCCACCTCTAGAAGGTGTTAAGATCAATGGAACGGCTAAATTAGTGGATGTATTTCCAGATATATAGGGTAAGCCATAAAAACTTACCAGTTCGAAATACACGACTCCCCGAATAAACAATGCCTCACCTTTGATCCTTTCTCGATCTTCCTCCTTAACCCTAGCTATTGCACCAAGGATGTTGTTGGTTATATTGATGGTGCTATATGCGGTAAGCCAGGTATCTGTGACAAACGTATTGTTAGTTAAGATGCTTTTATTCAACATTTCTCTGGGCTGGGTGAAAGTCCCTTCCCACCTTATTTCATTATTAGCAGCTAGCATTTCGCTGTAAAGTAGGATTCTTCCTCCCCATAAATCTGATTTTCTGAGATTTGCATAAGCTCCAATAAGAACACGTTTAATATTGGCATCACTGTCGAGAGCGGTGAGCTCATCTATCTCCTGTGATGGTTTTAAATCCAGTTGGTCGTCACACGAAATAATTAATAACCCGAGACAAAGTATAATAGGAATATAAAAAACTTTTGATAGCATATTTAAAATATTTAAAATCCTAAATTTAATCCTATGGAGTATGTTTTAGCCTGTGGGGCCGAATAGAGATCAACTCCTTGGAATAAATTGGCATTAGCAAAGCTATTGGACAAGGCTTCTGTTCCTACTTCAGGGTCCCAACCATTGTACTTGGTAAATGTCAGGAGGTTTTGCGCAATAATATAGATTTTAGCATTATTGATTTTTAATTTCTCATTCCATTTTTCAGGAAAGTTGTAGGCTAGTGATGCCGTTTTTAACCTGAGATAGCTTCCGTCGGAAATGTACCTGCTTGAGGCACTGCAACCGTTGCATCTACCCAACCTAGCTTGAGGGACGTCTGTTAGGTCTCCAGGTTTTTGCCATCTTTCCATCTGCTCCACCGTATTGTTGTCAAACCAGTTACCATTATTGGCATAATACCCGCCTGCGGCTTCGTAAATTTTATTGCCATAAACTCCCTGCAAAAGAAAAACCAAATCCAGGTTTTTATAAGATATGTCATTGGTTAGTCCACCAATAAAATCAGGATTTGGGCTTCCAAGAAATAAACGGGCAGCGGTATTATAATCACTTGTCGTTTCTATCTGCGCCTCATCCTTGAAATAAAGGGCATCTCCATTTCCCGGATCAACCCCGGCGTATTTTGGCCCAAAAAACACGGCCATGGGTTGACCTACATAGATCCCGTTCAGATAACTTGAATAAGGAGGAGGAATAGCAGATTGGCCATCGGAAAGTGCCCGTACCCGGTTAATATTTCTGGCAAAATTGAAAGAAGATTTCCAAATAAGGTTGCTATTGGTGTAGTTGATGGTGTTTAGCAATATCTCGATCCCATAATTCTGCATCTTCCCAATATTTTGCCTTTGCGTGGCAAATCCTGTGGTGGCTGGAACAGGAACCAGCAATAAAAGATCCCGGGTCATTTTATTGTAAAAATCTACTTCTCCAGAAAATCGGTCTTCAAAAAGGCCAAACTCCAGTCCGATATCAAATTGTTGCGTGGTTTCCCAGGTGAGGTTTGGGTTGGCTATTTGAGTAGGAGATAAACCCGGCGTGAGACCATATGGTAAAGGTTGATACAATCCCAAGTGGTCAAAATCACCAATCAAGGCATTGCCGGTAATACCGAATGAAGTACGAACCTTAAAGTAACTTAGGTAGGAATTGTCTTTTAGAAAGTCTTCCTCACTGATCAGCCAGCCTAAAGAAACAGCAGGGAAAAAACCGTATTTTTCACTCTTTCCAAATCTGGACGAGCCATCATATCTTGCACTTACGGCAAGTAAATACTTGTCGTCCAATTTATAATTTATCCGGGTAAAGTAAGAAAGGAACGATGAATTTGTAAGTGTGGATAAACCATCGACAATCTCTGCAGCAGATTTAATAGTAGTAAGGCCGTCCAAAGGGAATTCCCGACCGTCAACGCTTGTAAACCTGTTTTCACTTTTTTGAAAAGACATGCCCAAGGTTGCTTCCAGTTTATGCCGGCCCTGAAGGTAAGGTTGATAAGTGAAGAAATTATTGGTATTGTAAGTAGCAATTTTCAACCAGCGGGACGACCCATAGCCATTTGAACTTTGCCCTGTGGCGGTGCGTGATCCGAAATAACGGTCATCGTTCTGGATGAGGTTATCCATACCAAACTCTGACCTGAAAGTAAGATTTTTAATGAGGTTCAATTCTCCGAAAACACTGTTGATGTTTCTTAAACTAGTGGTAGACCAATTGGAGTTTTCAGAATCTATTAGATTATTGTAATAAGTTGTTGTAGGGCGGTCATACAACTCTCCATTCAGGTTTCTGATTGGAGAGATTGGAGCCAAGGCTACCAGTTGCATTGGGCTGTTAAATTGATTGTCACTAGGCAAAGTATTGGTAGTGGTCCTTGTTAGACTGAAATTAGCCCCGATCCTAAAGTTCTCTGAAATGCTATGGTCGAAATTAAGCCTGCCGGAGATACGTTCAAAATCATTACGGATCAAGATGCCATCTTGCTTATCATAGGCACTTGAGAAATAAAATCTTGTTTTATCATCTCCCCCAGAAGCCGAAAAATTTACATTGGTTACACCAGCGTCTCCACTGAAGGCCTGGTCCTGCCAATTGGTATTGGTAGCCCCATCTTTCCAGTCTGTATGACCAGCATACTGATCCAATCGGTTTTCGACAAACTGAAGATCTGAATCAGGGTATTCCAAAGGATTATTCAAAGGGTCTTTATTAGCAGCCAAATCATTGTTATATCCTGCTTCACGAAACAATTCGATATATTGGCTTGCATTTAAAAACCCCATTTTACGGGTAGGGCTACTGAGGCCCCTCTGAATTCCTACATTAATTTTGGTTTTTCCTGACCTGCCTTTCTTTGTTGTGATCACCACTACACCATTTGATCCCCTGGCACCATAGATCGAAGCTGCAGCTGCATCCTTTAACACATTGATTGATGCTATGTCACCAATATTGATCATAGACATGGGATTGCTGTTGTCTATACTACCTTCTGAAGTTACGGGTATTCCATCTATGACATAAAAGGGATCGTTGCCCGCAGAAATGGAGGTAGTGCCTCTTATTCTTATTTTTACACCGTCTCCTAGTTTTCCGCTGGATGAAGTTACAAATACTCCTGGGAGCCTTCCTTGCAGTGTTTCTTGAAAATTGGGAACCGGAATATCGGCAATTACATTCCCTTCAATACTGGAGACATTTCCCGTCAGGTCAGACCTATTAATACTTCCATACCCAACCACAACGATTTCATCAAGCGTATTTAAGTTAGGTACGAGCCGTATATTTAATTTTCTTCCATTTTTCACCAGAATTTCCTGCTGGATAAAACCTAAATAAGAAAAAACGATTATTGCTTCCCTATCTATGGTTAATTGGTATTGACCTGAAATATTTGTGGTGGTAAACTTACCTGTCTCGCTGATGCCAACATTCACCCCTGGAATTCCCTTACCATCTTCAGCCGAAATAACTTTTCCGGAAATTGAAATGTTTTGAGCTAAGCCTAAAAGCGGGAATACCAATAACAAAACCAACACAATAGAAATATTGCTTTTCATAAATAAACTGGTGGGTAATAAAGCTTAATCAGGTGATAAGAAAATCTTATTTATCTGAAGGACGTTATACAATGTCCAAAGATATATTTTTGGGATAAACTGAGACTAATGTAGTAAAAAATTTAAATTTTGGCATAGTCTTTTCCAAATAATATTGTTTTATTCTTATTAGAACTATTAGAAAAATTCAATTGGAAATAATGATAGTTAAAACAAATCCAATAAAAGTAACCCAATAATACCTCCATTCCTTAAATTTGGAATTGAGGACTATGTGAAAAGTAATGGATTGGTTCAAGGGGTAAGGCTCCAACATAGCTTTGCTTTCAAAGTCGCTCTAGGCTTTTGCCACCATCCAAGGGTTAAGTTTTTAGACTAGGAGATAAGGGATGAAGAATAAGCCATGCAAGTCAAAAAAAAATAGACTTAATTTACAGCCATAAGATCCCCAAAATAAGCATTAAATATTGTGGTAGGAAATGAAGGAAGATTATATTCGGCCCCTATATATATGAAACTATTATCTTTCTTCGCAGTGTAAATTAGTAGCCGGACATGGATCTATATAATTAATGACTGTAAATTTAGGGTTTGGCCAGGTGTTTCAAGCTTTATAAAGTAACTCAGAACGCCTTTTTTTTCTAATGCTATAAAAATTAAAATTTATATTTAGCACTAGCCAAGACAATTCTAGATTCCCATTTGCCGTAAAAAGTTTGCCTAAAGGTGTTGGTAAGACTGGTTCCTGCAAATCGTCTTGTATCAAAAATATCCCTAAAACTTACAGACAAAGCACCTTTATTCTCCAGGAAACTTTTCTGAATACTGGCATCCATATAATATTGGGACAGGTCTCTACCCTGAGCCTCTATTTCAGCCGATTCGTAGTTGCCTACCAACTGTAGACTGAATCCCTCAGGTAATGTAAAGTTATTCATTACTTTGGAATTCCACGCAAATCCTTTGTTTTTGAATTCTTCACCTATATTGGAGCCATCGACATTTATTCGGAAAGCCGTCACACTACCATTTAGGCTCCACCAGGGCATTATATCAATAATTCCAATAACCTCTGCTCCATATGAAACGGCTGTTTTTAGGTTGGCAGGTTGAGAATAGGAAATCCCATCTTCTATTATAGTTACAAAATCAAGTTGTCCATCTACATGTCTGTAGAATAAATTGGTGGAAAGACTGGCCTTTTCAAAATTACCTAAATATCCGAATTCGATTGAATGAATCATCTCCGGTTGTAAGGTGGGATTGCCCCTTCTTACACTTAATGAGTCGGTAATATCAGGAAAAGGATTTAATCTCCATGCTGTAGGTCGATCAATCCTCCTGCTATAAGTGAACTTTATTGCATTTTCCTCATCGATTTTGTATTGTGTTTGAAGACTAGGGAATAAGTTAAGATACTTTTGTTGGTTGGTCTCATTTGTGTTTTCTAAATAGGTGTCTACGAAAGTATATTCTCCTCTTAACCCCAAGGTATAATCAAACTTAGTCGATTTTCCAGCATAGATAAAATAGCCTGCATGGATTTGATCTTTATAGATAAACCTGTTGCTAATGTTTTGATCTTCTATATAGTCTTGCGTATTTTCCCGGAACCTTTGGTAAATATAGTCATTATCAAACTTTCTCAAATTGGATTTCAACCCTGCTTCTATTTTGGAGGATGGAGAGATGGGACTTGTGAAATCGGCTTGAAAAACAGATATAAATCGCTTTTCATCTGTGAAAGCCCTCTCCATTCCATTAAGATTTTCTTCTAATGGCTCGGAAGCATTCCTGAAAATGGAAATATTTTGGATTTTATATTGGTTTCTGTAAGAATTACTGGCAATTACTTTTAGTGACTTATCGGGATTATCAAAAGTTCGTTCGTAAATTATAGCGTTATCAATGCCGTCATCAGCCTCTGATTCTTTATTTCTTCGTACATATTCCAGTACAAGATTATTTGTAGCATTATCTCTTAGTTCAGAATAAAGAGTGTTTACTTCATTATCATCTCCGGACTGAAAAAAACCTTCATAGCTTATGATGTTTTCCCCAAAGTAATAATCAGCACCGAAATTTAAATTGTGTCCAATGTTTTCATCTGTTGAGGAGGTGTTCTGTGAAAGAATCTCTTCATCTTCAAATATTTCTCTTTCTCTTCTCCTTTCTGAAACAGACTTCCACCTTCTAAAATTGTACCCAGCAAAGACATTGTACTTCAGCGTACGGTGGTTAATATTTACCCCTGTACTCATCCTTCCCCTAGTTCCATAAGTAAGCTCCCCATTTCCATGTGTACCTAGGTTTTCTCCCTTTCTTAAAACAATGTCAATCACTCCTCCCTCTGCCTCAGCATCATACCTGGCATTTGGATTATTGATTATTTTAATTTGCTGAATGGCACTGGCAGGTATTTGATCCAAATTTTGGGTAAGTGATGAATTTCTTCCGTTGATTAGAACATTGGTACCCGAACTTCCTCTTAGTGTGATCGATCCGTCGTCTGATACACTGACCGATGGTGCATTTCTTAAAATGTCTAGAAGTGTTCCACCCAAATTGGAAAGGTTTTGATCAGGAATAATGGTAATTCCTTCAACATCTGACCGGATGGGAAATTTTGTGGATTCAACAACTACTTCTTCCAGACGCTCACCTTCCGATTCTAATCTTATTTGGCCCAAATTTTTACTCATATTAAGGTCGATATTAATTTCTTTCTGCTCAAACCCAATCATGTAAAACCTCAATAAATAATTGCCTTTGGCGGCACTAAGTGTAAATTCTCCATCTATTCCCGAATCAGAAAATGCAACTGGACTGTCCTTATCAGGTGCAAATAATGCGGCTTGTACAAAAGTAAGTATTTTAGGATTATCAGATAGAGAAACTTTCTCCACAGCCACACGTTCTTGATGCGTTTGGGTTGACAAATTGAAAGCCTTTGCCATTTAATCCGTCACTAAATTCTAAAGTGGTTCCTGCGAGATATAGCAAGCTTTTTCTATCCACAATTATTTTTACTCCTTTATCTTCAAAAACATGGTCTGAATCCGAGGTAGCATTGTCAAAACCTAAGTCATACATTAAGCCAGAACAACCTCCTCCTTTGACAGACACCCTTATATTTTCTTCTTCATTCCTTTTTTCTTCCTGTCTAAGTTCAAGGATACGATCCTTGGCTTTTTCTGAAATGATGATCATATCTTTACAAGTTTATTTACCCTAATCATTTAACGACAACCAACCAGTAATGTTAGAAATAAATCCCATTATTCCTATTTAATTCCGCACCAAAGTTAACAAATCAAAATGGAATATGCGCTATGGCTGAAATAGAAGGCTATTCCTCATTTGGCAGGATCGGAATTTTATGTTTTTAAGTATGAAATTCGACTGACTGACTTGCGACTTAAGTCAATTAGTAAGGGGTAAATATTTATTCATGACACCAATATCTCAAAAGGTAAATGTGGGTTTTAATGGGAATCCTTATTTTAGAATTGGTAGCAAAACTATTTCCAATAGCAGGGGTACAAATTATTTAAATCTTCATTTTAGAGTTGGTACTTAAGAATGAAGATTGATGAAATGGCACAGCTCATAAATTAATCGTACTTTTGTGCTGGAAATTTATTACCCTTGATTTGAGGGGTTATTACCAGAAATTAAATGCTATGAATAAGGAAAAAAGGACTGAAATTTCGACACTTGGAGAGTTTGGACTTATTGATATGATCAGTGAGGATATAAAAAACAATCATCCCAGTTCCATAATGGGAATAGGGGATGATGCAGCAGTGATTGGAGAGGGTGAAAACCTTCGCGTTGTGACTACAGATTTGCTTTTAGAAGGTGTTCATTTTGATCTTTCCTTTACCCCCTTAAAACATTTAGGGTTTAAGGCAGTTGCTGTGAATGTTAGTGATGTTGCGGCCATGAATGCTATTCCCACTCAGATAACTATAGGTATTGGACTTTCAAGCCGATTCTCTGTAGAAGCTGTAGCGGAACTTTATGAAGGGATCAAGCTGGCTGCAACACATTATAATGTGGATATTGTAGGAGGAGACACTACTTCCTCCAGAACTGGCTTGGTCTTAAGTATTACAGCTATAGGAGAAGTGAAAAAACATGCCATAAGTTACAGGTCTGGAGCTAAAGTAAATGACATTATTTGCGCTACAGGAGATTTAGGGGGTGCTTTTGTAGGTTTGCAGGTATTAGAACGCGAAAAGCAGGTTTTTTTATCTAATCCCAATATGCAGCCTGACCTTGAAAAATACCCTTACATTACAGCGAGGCAATTAAAACCTGATGCAAGAATGGATATCATTCATGAGTTTAAAGAATTGGGGCTAGTACCTACAAGCATGATCGATATTTCAGATGGTTTAGCATCAGAGTTGTTTCATATCTGCAAAGCGTCGAATGTCGGAGTGTCCATTTATGAGGACAAACTTCCCATCGATAAGCAAACTTATGATACCGCTTTTGAGTTAAATATGGATCCCACCACTTGTGTTTTAAATGGTGGCGAGGATTATGAACTCCTGTTCACTATTAGCCAGAATGATTTTAAGAAACTGGAAAAGCACCCTGACATCCATTTTATAGGGCATGTGACGGAGAAAGAAAATGGCAAGTACCTAATTAGTAAAAGTGGTGCAGCAGTGCCTTTAAAAGCTCAAGGCTGGTCTCATTTTTGAGCCCTGCCTTGAGTGAATTAGGTGGACATTCCTTATTCTTCGGGATAAGGAATGTATAAAAACTTGGTAAATTCTTCATCGACTACAAATAGACAACAGAATTCATCAGGATCTTTGTAGGAGGCTTTAAATTGTTCTACGCCTTCCTCTTCGATTAGTTTTCGTTGGATAAATTCATCCAGATAGGTGATGTAATAATTCCAGTCTATTGCCTTTTCTTTTCGACTTAGAAACAGTTGGCCTATAGGTTGCTCTTCCTTACTAATTGGGAAGATGGGGTATTCTGAAAACTTCCGTTGTCGCACCTGGTAGGCAGCCTCTTTAAGGTTATCGCTCATTTTTATAAAATCACTGCTGATTGTCCCCAAGTATTTCCCATTGAGTTCAGGGTCATTTTCGTTGCTGATCATCCTTGGTCTTTTAATTTTAGTAAAACTACATTTTCAACATGATAGGTTTGTGGGAACATGTCCACAGGCTGGATTTTGATGATTTCATATTTTTCGGCTAGCAATGCAACATCTCTTGCCTGTGTCGCAGGATTGCAACTTACATAAACGATTTTTCCTGACTCAAGGCGCAACAGCATTTTTATCACATCCTCATGCATGCCTGCTCTTGGAGGATCTGTGATGACTACATCCGGTTGTTCATGATTGGCGACAAATTCATCATTCAATACATCTTTCATGTCTCCGGCATAAAACAATGTGTTGTCAATACCGTTCCGGAGTGCATTTTCCTTGGCATCTACTATGGCTGGTTCTACATATTCAATGCCAATTACCTGCTTGGCATTTTTAGCAACAAAATTTGCGATGGTACCTGTACCTGTATACAAGTCATACACAACTTCATTACCACTGAGTTCTGCAAATTCCCTTGTCACTTTATACAGCTGGTAAGCCTGCGATGAATTGGTTTGGTAAAAGGATTTGGGGCCTATTTTAAACTTCAGCCCTTCCATGGTTTCTTCAATATAGTCTCTTCCAGCGTAGGTTTGCACCTCCAGATCCTGAAAAGTCTCGTTTTTCTTAAGGTTGACGATGTACATAAGAGCAGTGATGTCAGGGAAGCGCTGGTGAAGAAATTCCATTGCTTTAGCAATACCCTCCTGATCATCTTCTCCAAACTGTACGATGACCATGGACTGCCCATCAAGTGTGGTTCTAATGATAAGGTTGCGTAAAAGGCCCGTTTGATTTATTATGTCATAAAATGACAAACCTTCCTTTAAAGCAAAATCGCTCAGTTCATTTCTGACATCGTTGGATATATTGTCCTGCAAATAACAATGGTCAATATCAATTATCTTATCAAACCTTTTGGGAACATGAAAACCCAAGGCATTCCGCTCAAATACCTTGCCTGAGTCAATTTCTTCCCTCGTAAGCCACCTGTTGTTAGAAAAAGTAAAATCTAATTTATTCCGATAGTATTGGGTTTTTGCAGAACCTATTATAGGCGATACTTCGGGCAAGGGCACCTTTGCGATTCTCTCAAACTGATCAATCACTTGTTGCCTTTTGTATGTCATCTGGAGTTCATAAGAGATATGCTGCCACTTACAACCACCACAAACACCAAAGTGGGCACAAAAAGGAGTGACCCTGTCTGGAGAATATTCATGAATTTTAATCGCCTCAGCTTCTAAGAAACTGCTGCGGCCTTTGGTAACTCTGACATCTACGACATCACCAGGAGCTACATTACTTACAAAGACAACCTTCCCTTCGTGGTGTCCGACACATTTACCTTCTGCAGCTATTCTTTCGATTTTTAACTGCTCTAGGACCTTATTCTTCATTTTTCTTGACATAGGTCACAAAATTAATCATTTTCGGTCAAAGGGTTGAATATTGTTCTTCTTGGTTTCAGAGTTTTATATATCTTGGTCAATGCTGTCATAATTTTTTTTTATCATTTATCTGTATTTGGATGCCAATTAGGCATCACTTAAATAGTTTGAGAAAACAGATCCCTGAAAAGGTCCGAATCTTTTCGTATGTTCTGATAGCTGATAATTGATTTGGAAGGGGCTTTAGCAATGCCAAGATGGTTGAGGTTCCGAGTGACAGATCGAAGCCTTTTAGAAATATCCCTTACTGATGCGCCCAGTTGTCAAATCCCTTGTAGAACTTTTCGTTTTTCTTTTCCTTTTCCAATTTCTTGAAAATTAAACGGTCGATTTTTATTTAGGACGCTAGTGGGAAAGTTTGTTTGAATTATCAAATTATTTTTTTAACTTATGATTTAGTATTTAAGCCTGTTAGGAAATAATTAGGCGCAATTTTCAAACTATTTTTAACAAAATTCAATCCATTAAGATTTTTTTTTGTTATGTTAATCAACATAATTAAAGTAAACCTACTTAAAATTAAAATATAAAGACTTTTATAAAAAACCATACCCAAAATAAAAATTTCATGAAAAATTTAAAGCTATTATCTCTTTTTTTTATTCTATCAGTTTTTGCATGCAAAGAGAAATCAAGAATTGAAATAAAACTACAAAATATTGAAGAAAGAAAAGAAAATTATAAAATTGAAAAAATAATACCTTTAGAAACGATTAACAACAATTGGTTAGGACTTAACTTAAAAATAAAAAAAAATTCGAGAGGTTATTTCGTGATGGATGAATCAAACAGGGATGCAATCCACTTTTTTAATTTACAAGGAAAATATATTAGACAAATAGCTATAATTGGTGAGGGCCCCAACAATGTACCAAGTCTATATGACTTCATACTTGAAAAAGAAGGAATATCAATATTATCAGGAAAAGGTGACCATTCAGACATCACATTATTCACTTATGACAATGAATTAATAAATAAAATAGAATTAGATATACTTTCAGATTCATTCGAAATTCTTGAAAACAATAATTACATACTTTATTCAGGGTATAATTTACCTTTGGCAAAATTTAGATTAAATGAAGTATCCCATGAAGGAAAGACAATTAAACAATTCCTTCCGAACACCTATGAAAACGAAATGCTTCCAATGTCAGAGAATAACTTCTATAGATATAATGGACAGGTCTATTTTAAAGAATCATTCAACCCAAGTGCCTACATAATAACAAAGGACTCACTAGAATTAAAATACAAATTTGATTTTGGAAGTTACAAAATTCCAGAAAGATTTTGGGAAGTAGACATTATGCAAGGATTTGAAATGATTTCAACTACAGGTTTTGCTAACATCTACAACTATATTGAAAACGAAAATTACTCCATTTTTGAAATATACATACAAAAAGAAGGAAGTGTACAAAATGTACAAGTTATAATTAACAAAAAGAATAATAAAATATATAGAAACACTATTCCAATAGACTCTAACGACATATTTAATGACCCAAAAGGAATTACTGAAAACAATAAGATAATTTTTATAACACACCCAACATATTTAAAAGAGGCAACAAGCAACAATATTATTACGGATAGTGGATCTAAAGAAATAATTAATAATTTAAAAGTAAATGATAATCCAGTTCTTTTAATTTGCAGCATAAAGTAAAAAATTATGAAAAGTATTATATGGATAACAATAATAACAATGTTATTAAGCACTTCTTGTTCAAGTAATGCGGATAAAATCACTTATCCAAAAGATTTGAAAACCTTTTCACTAAATGATTCAATAAAATTTGATCAAAAGTGGTATGATTATAAATATAAAATCATTGTTTACTCAAATGGTTCCTCTACACACCTTATTAAATGGGCTAAGCCAATAGAAAAGTTTCCAGAAATAGCATTTCTTTTTTACATTGATAAAAAAGACTCTACTAAAATAAAGAAAAGGTTAAAAGAAAGAGAATTTTATTGGCCAGTATTTTACGATCCTGAAAGCAAATTTCTAGAATCAAATAAAATAAAAGGCCTTGGAGCACGTCCCTATTATCATTTTATTTTCGCAATTAAAGACGACAAAATAATTGATAGAGCAAAAATGAAAAACAACCCCACATTTCCTGAAGATTTTGAGAAATATTTAAATAATTTTTTATCAGAGAATTAAACAAATAAATTTTAAAACCGATAATTAAAACTTAAAAAAAAACTTTCCTGATAAAACCATTATGTGGTTAACATACCATTAGGTGAAATAAAAATATTACCTTTATGAAGAAATGGCGTCCTAATTAACAAGAACGCCATTTAATTAAATCAACAAATACAAAGATTACATTGTGCATAAACTTGAGTGCAATTTTCACTGGTGTAGTAATCAGGATCACAATTGTAAACTGTCATCACACCACTACAATATTTCATTCTTTGATAACAATCAGCATTCGCTTTAAAAATTGGAACCATACCAATAGTCATAGCAACAGCACTTGCAGCAATTACTTTTTTCAATTTTCTTTTAGTTTCCATATGAATTATTATTTAAATTAAAGATAAATAAATTTCAATATATATTTACAAATTCGCAAAAAGATCCGACACAAATAAAATTAGCGATTAATATTAATACAATAACGTTAACATTTAGCCATTAAGCGCTTAAAAAATTGATTTTAGCGTAAATTTCCATGCTAATCACAAAAATAAAAACCATTCTTGAATAAACATTTTGAATAAGGCGCTTTTTAAATGATTAAAATAGAGCTTTAGGTGGTGTTTCCTGTTAGTACGGAAGAGTTATAGAAACTACCTCAAAGGTCAATCTGAGAGGATTTATGAAAGATCACATAGATAAAGACGCAGAGGTAAAGACTGACTGTTAGGCTGGCTATAAGGGTATGGAAGTCCATTTCCCGAAACTGGTCAGTGAAAAATCAGGGAAAAATGGAGAGAACTTTAAGCAAATGCATCGGGTGATAATGATGTTCAAGGCTTGGCTGAGGAGAACCCACCATTCAGTTAGGAACCTTCACCTCTACATCAACGATTATACCTACAGGTATAATCGACATAAAATGAAAGAAGGGATTTTTGAAAGTCTAATGCAAAGGATGGTGGCAAAGCAACCTTATCCGGACAAAGCCTTTATTTAATAAGTGCTTTTTTCAATAAACATTTATAGAAATGAAAAAAACAATTGTTCAATCCAAAAATACAAAACTTCATTTAGAAATGAATACAAACGACAGACATCTTATTTTAAGGAATGAAGTTACTTTGTGAATGATTAATTAATCCATTTAATTGACTTTTCAAAGTACTAATTCTTCTAGTGGAGACTGAATACTTTTCCATATTATCCAAAATCATCACACGTTTTTTAAAATCAACTTCATTAATCTTAAAGCCATTTACCAAAATATTTCTATTAATCTTAAAAAAATAGTCTGGAAGCTTATCTGAAATAGAACCTAAAGTTTCTGTAGAAATTATTTTACTTTCTTTCAAATTAAAAGTAACTAATCCATTTTCCACTTTTACTGAATATAATTCAAGAAGATCAATCTTTTTTATTTTATTCATGGATCTGGTAAAATAAAAACATTGACTCATAAGAATAACAATTATTTTTATAACTAAAACAAATTAAATAATTCAATAGAAAATATACTATACCAAATAAACTATGGGAGAAACATTAATTCTATTTGCTAAATCAATAGCTAATTTCAATTCTCCTTTAAAAATAGTTAATTCCCAGTGAATTCCATATGAATGTGGATTTGTAATTTTAAATATTAATTTCTTCGCTTTTTTATCAACACATGCTGAAATATTTAAAAATTCATTATGTTTTATTAAAAATGTATTTTCATTAATACATATCAAACCATTTGGCAAAGGCAAATAAACGGTTTCAGGCTTAACATCAACTAAATCAATATTTATACATTCATTCTCCATTAACGCAGGACAATACAATAAATATTCTATATTAAAATCGATCTCTAAACCACAGCAATCATCATTTGGAATAAAATCAGCAATAATTCGTTGCATATCATCACCAATTTGAAAAAAAATCAGATCTCCTTCACTTCCAAATATCTTAATTAAATCAATCCAGCAATCAGACTTCTCAATCTTAACTAAATCTTCCAAAGAATCTTCATAAGTATCAAATAACTCTCCACTATAGGTATCAATTAAAAAGCTATCTAAAGAGGAGGCTAATTTCAATAAATAAACTATATGCGCTACATCTTCAAATACTTCATCAGCCTTAATAAGGCTATATTGTACCTCATGAGGTGTAGGATACCAACCAGTGGAATCTGAAATTTCAGCCAATAATTGGGCTTTCCATGCTCTACTCAATCTTTCCAATACATCGGGCCTTTGAGAAATTTCTTTTGGAAAAACATCCAAAAGGGACTCTAGTCCTATTAACCTAGACCTACTTTTCCAAGTTTGATTTCTAATTCTCATATCATCTTCATGAAGTTGACTATTAAAACCAGACCAGATGTACCCCCCTTTACTTCTTTCCATATTCCAAGAACCATCTAAAAGCTTTTTGGAAGGTGAGATCAAATTATATTTCCCCTCCAAAGATTTTAAGAAGGCTTGAATCCCGCTAATTGTATATCCTTGAGATTCAATTTCAATCAAATATTTTTCGGCATAAAAATGCCAGGAAGGATCAAATACACATTCTGCCGCTAATTCGGGCCTCATATGAGCTTTTCCAAACCTTTCACTAGAACCTACATGATACCATTTCCATTCAATGTCTTTATAATTACATACTAAGCCATTTAATTTCCCTTCATTCTTTTGATTTTGGTATCCTTGTTTCAAGAATTGGCTATTCTTTCGTAAAAGGATTTCTTCATGAGCATTTAGATTTTTTTTTGAATAAAGTTTCTCTGCCATACCTTCTAAAATATGCCCCCAACCTACCATTAACTTCATTTCATTTAAGTTAAAATAAGGAGGTAAGCTTGATAGATTGTCTGGTTTATCATATAAATAATAGTAATAATCATCTTTAACTATAGCTACATCGAACCATTCTTTAAGCACACTTAATCCTTCACCTGAAAAATTTTCATGAGAAAAAAAGATTCTACTTGGTTTGAGACCATAGGATTCTAATATTTCTCGATTTAATTCAATAGATTTAATTAAATCATATTTTGGATAAGCTATCCATATTTGAGGAGAATATGTGCAAGAAATAAGTTCAATTTGTTTTTTATTTATTAGGATTTTAATTATTTCTAAAACACCCGGATAGTTATTCGCAATAAACTCAATGGAGTATCCCGAAATCTGAAGATTAAAACACCAGCTCGGGTGACGTAATAGAATGTTAAGTAATGGAACTATTCCTTCTCTAATTTGTCGATGATATGAACTCAAATTTCCAGCAGTATATGCGACATTTACAGTATGAATTCCCAATGCAAACTTATTCATGCAAAAAATTTTAGTTTTACAATAATTAAAATTTGGCATAATTAATAGAATAGGCTAAACAGCGACGTAAGAATGAGCTACTAAAAATCAAAAACTCATACCTCTCCCTTTTATCCTAATATTATTAATTCCAATTATATCTTATTTAAAAAGGCCTTATGAGTTGAAATATTGAACACTAACCCAGAAAATAACAAGTTTTTAAAAACTTACTCTAACTACTCATTCTCGAAATGAATTTCCAAAATTCAAAATCCCTTTTCAAAAGCATTATCTACACCTAACTCAAATTTTTTTTTCTCCAATTTTCATAATTTGGATTCAAAAAAAATCTTACCTCCCCTTTTAGAAATTCAAAACAGGAGAATACATAGTTCCTTCCCCTCTGATGAACATAGACTTCGGATTAGATTTTTTGACTTTTAAAAGGATAACTTACTCAATTTAATAAAAAAAAATTAGTTATAAAAATTATTAGTAATATTTGCCGTGTTCAAGTAATAAGTGCAACAGTTTTGTAAGATAATAATTTCTCTTTAGGAGTTAGATAGTTGAATTTTCTTATAGGTCTGTTGTTAATTTTTTGTTCTATATCTGCGATGGTTTGGTCGGAGATTTCATTCAAGTCAAGTTGCTGGTCGATCGGTACACGCTCTTTGATTACCCCACTATTTTGTCTGTAATTGCCTGTTTTCTGTTTCCTTTTGCCGTGTCTGAGGTGTTTATAAAGCCCTCTGTCCTGAATCAGACTCCAGTTGTGGCTTTTTTTGGCTCTCCATATCCAGTCATACAGCGTCTCGTGAGAGACTCCCGGCTGGTTCAGTTTCTTCCAGGTGGCCGATATGAGTTCGGGGCTGAGTTTGTCTTCTTCCAGCCAGGCCCTGGCTTGCTCTTTCAGTTGTTCGGTAAATCGGATTTTCTTTCGCTTGAAACGATGTCGTTCCCGGGTTCGATTAATAGCCACCTTTGCTTGATAGCGTTTGGAATGGAGCCCTCGTTTACCTGTATTCCTTTTGAGCTCCCTGCTGATTGTACTTTTATGTACTCCGATAGCCGCAGCAATGTAAGTCTGGCTGTATCCTTCTTTGATAAGGACCTCGATTTTATATCTTTGTTCTGGGCTGAGATGATTGAATTCCTGTATGACAACACTAATTTAATTATTCAGCCTAAGGAAGGAAGCTTAGGCTTCCTTCCTTAAACCTTTAGTGTTGCATTTATCACTTGAATCTGGGCAATTCTCAGAAAAAAAATTGAAAAATATTAATGCTGTCCTAAATAATTTTTTATTTATCATTTATCTTTATTTGGATGCCAATTAGGCATCACTTAAGTAGTTTGAGAAAACAGATCCCCCTGTACTATATTTTGTGGTGGTTTGTCGGGTTCCATAAATGGGCTATCAAGCCATTTTTGCAGTTCGATTTTAACAAAAATATTGAGTCGTATAAAAGCGACCAGGTTGGACAGGTGCCACCCGAGTTTTGCTGTTGCCTTCATGATTTTGAGTAGGAGGATGGTGATCAACGCAGTCCATATCTGTATCATTACCGCATTTTTGGAGATCTCGATAAAGGTTTTGATATGCAATAGCTGTTTAATGTCCCGAAAAAACACTTCAATTTCCCATCTTGATTTGTAGAGGTCCCCAATGGTTTGGGCGGCCCAAGCAAAGTTGTTTGTGATCAGTTCTATGGTTTGCCGGTTTTCCTCATCCCACACAGCCACTCTTCTGAGCCTTTTAGGATATTTGGCTTTGGACTGTGGGTTGGTCAGTTCTATTTCTTCGTTTTTGAGCACATGCTGGGCGGTTGTTGTGGGCAGTTCCCGTTCTTCGATGGAACTGAAAGCTAGGTTGTCTTTGTGTCTGATCACGAAGAATACCCCCTTGCTGTCCCAGACGTTGAGCATGGGGAAGTCATTGTAATACCGGTCGGCAACGATCACCGACCCTTTTTCCAAGGGGATGTTGTAAGCCCCCTTGTTGTCACCGACACTCCCTTCTGTAATGTTTACGTAAATAGGGAGTTTTCCGTCATATTCCAGCAGCGTATGCATCTTTATAGCTCCCTTTTTGGTACGGAAAGTGGCCCGGTCAAACACCGAAAGGCAAAGGCTAATCACTGTGGCGTCCAGCAAATAAACAGGAACCTTGATCCTGAGTTTGGACCTCTTGACAGATGCCTGCTGTCCTAAACTTCCCAACAGGGAGTAGTACAGATCCCTGAAAAGGCCCGAATCCCTTCGTTTGTTCTGATAGCTGATACTTGATTTGGAAGGGGCTTTAGTAATTCCAAGATGGTTGAGGTTTCGAGTGGCAGACCGAAGCCCATTGAAAATATCCCTTACCGATGTGCTCTTGGCAAAATGGCAGAACAACATCGAAACCAGATGTGTCCAGCTGTCAAATCCCTTGCAGCCCTTATCGGTTTGCTTTTCCTTTACCAATTTCTTGAAAATTGAACGGTCAATTTTTTTAATAATCTGTGAAAACAATGTAATATTACACATGAGAGGTTCGCGTTTTTTGGTGCAAACCCAAAATAACTATTTTGGGCAAAAAATTGAACCTCTCATTTTTTATTTAGGACGCTATTGTATCTTGTTAAAAAAAACATGGAAATAAAAAATAAAGTAGTGGTTATTACAGGAGCTACTTCAGGAATCGGTCAGGCCTGTGCGCTTATTTTTGGTAAAGCAGAAGCCAAAATTTGGATTACCGGTAGGAGCAGGGTTAAATTAGATGAAACTTTGGTGTTTCTTCAGAAGGAAGGAATAATTTGTGGAGGTGGTGTTTGTGATGCCGCTATAGCCGAGCAAAACCAGCAAATGGCTGATGAGGTGATCAAGCATTTTGGAAAAATTGATGTATTGATCAATAATGCAGGGATCAGCATGCGGGCATTGTTTCGTGATTTAGATCTGAAGGTGTTTCATCGGGTAATGGATATCAATTTTTGGGGCACTGTCTATGCAACAAAGTTTTGCATGGATGAAATCATTAAGAATAAAGGAGCCATTATCGGTGTTTCTTCTATAAACGGTTTTAGAGGCACTCCTGCCAGGACAGCCTATACTGCCAGTAAATTTGCAATGAATGGCTTCTTCGAGTCTTTGAGAACGGAAGTGATGAAGTTAGGGGTACATGTTATGGTAGTTTGTCCTGGTTTTACTGCTTCAAACATCAGAAACAATGCGCTTTTGGCGGATGGAACTTGCCAAAGTGAGTCCCCTAGGGAAGAAGATAAAATGATGACGGCTGAAGAAGTGGCAGAAGCCATGCTTACCGCATTAAGGAGAAATAAAAGAGACCTCGTACTTACTAGTCAAGGAAAAATGGCGGCATTCCTAAACAAATGGATGCCTGGAATAATGGATAAAATAGTGTACAATCATATGGCAAAGGAAAAAGATTCACCCTTTAAATAATGTCCAAACTAAAAGATGTTCTTCGGGTTTATTTGAATAGGTTAGTAGATCTCTCCTCTAATAATCGATCCATATTCCTTCCTAAAATCATTTCCAGCCAAATGATTGATTTGAAGGATTTCCATTTTTTAAATAACCATGCGTCTTTTTTTTATATCACAGAATTATTAGGCAGAAAAAGAAATATTCCACTGATCCAAGTTTTGGATAGCCGAGATCAGAATGTCAATCAGCTTTCTGTTCGCTTAAAACGCCTAAAACAGCAGGTTAGCTTTACAATTGAAGAAACCGGGGAGAAAAGTTTATTTGTGGGCTGGCCATTTGTGGAGGGGAAACTTTTAAATGGTCAGCTTACGCGCTGCCCATTGGTCTTTTTTCCTGTGGAGCTTATTTTGGAAGACAAAACTTGGTACTTGAGGAAAAGTGTGGGGGAATTACCATTTTTAAACCCCTCTTTTTTATTGGCTTATAGCCAGGCATTGGGAAAGCCATTTGACCCTGAATGGCTGGAAACATCTTTGGAAGATTTTAACAAGGATCCGATGGGATTTCGCACGGATCTTTACCAGTTGCTCAAAAATCAGGTAGAATTAAATTTTAGTAGGGAAATTTATCAGGACCAACTGGACTTTTTTCCTGACAATTCTAGGGACTTTTTTGAAGAAACTTTTGATGTGGGTTTACTCAAATTAAAACCCTATGCCATTTTAGGTCAGTTTTCTCAAAAGAGTTCTTTCCTGATGGACGATTATGAGCAATTGATCAAACAATCTGATCATGAAAATTTAGAAGCATTATTTTCGGATTACTTTGGAAACAAGTCTAACAATCCAAAGCCCACTACAGAAAGTAATTTATACAACACCTTCCCCATAGATGCCAGCCAGGAATCCGTTATCCATCATACGAAGTCGGGAAATTCCTGTGTCGTGCAGGGCCCACCGGGGACAGGGAAGTCACAGCTCATTTGTAATATGGTAGCAGATTTTGCCTCAAGAGGCAAAAAGGTATTAGTAGTATCCCAGAAGAGAGCTGCACTCGATGTGGTCTACCGGCGAATAGCTTCTCAGGGAATGGCTAATTTCACGGCTTTGGTGCATGATTATCGGGGAGATAGAAAAGAACTTTATAAAAAAATAAACCACCAAATTAGCTCCCTTGAAAATTATCAGGTCCTGAATAGGTCTATTGACGCGATACAGCTGGAGCGAAATTTTAGTCAGATGTGCCGAAATATAGAAAGGTATTCTGATTTTTTTGATGCTTATAAGGAAGCGCTATATGATGCTAGTGATTGTGGGGCTCCTGTTAAAGAACTTTACCTTACTTCAGATTATCAAAGTGTAGGTATAGACATGACTCAATTTTATAGGTGTTTCAGACTAGATGAGTTAGATGGGTTTTTAAATGATTTTGAGCAATACCAGTATTATTACAAGAAATTTCAGGTAGCAGCTTCATTTTGGTTGCACAGGGTGGATTTCTCCACAATGGGGCCTGAAGCTATCAATGGTGTGTCAGCTACTTTTCAGGAGCTTTTTTCAGTTAAAATCACTGCAAAAAATGATTTGAATTCCATGTTGGCAGATGCTTTTGAATATGGGCTTATCTATCAATCCTTCCAGCAGAAAGAGAAAATAGAAGCCTTGAGGTTAGCCATCAGTGACCAGGAGATTTATGAAAAGTTCAAGGCCCTCATGATGCATGATGCGGGTACATTGGACCTGCTATGGTTGGAGAATAAGGTGGATATGATCACAAAATTGCTGATGGATGAAGGTGTGGAATGGGGTATCAGTAATCAGGAAGTGGAGGAAACACTGCAACATGCCGTCCATTCTTCGAAGCAGCTGGAATCATTGTATGGAAAAATTTCCCTGAAGATTAACCCAAAGAAATTTGCGGTAATTAGATCCCTGCTTGAAAAAAATGGATTGAAAAACAATAAAGAGGACATTGCAATTTTGGTTCAAAGGCTGGAAAACCGCATGAACTTAAACCATCAATACGCTCTTCTGGAGCAAAAAAAGTGGATTAAACTACCTGATAAACCTTTTACGATTGACCAATTTGAGGAAGTGGCGGCATTGCACCTCAGAGCATTGAAGTCCAGGTTTATTATGAGTGAGCTAGGTGTTTTAGCCTCCTATTTTTACAAACCACAATTCTCATTCGATCACTTTCAGCATTTACTGGAAGGCGTAAGCGTTATTAACGATTGGGTAGAGGATCATTTTTCTACATGGCGAGAATATCTTACAGAAATACAAATAAAACACCTGTTAAGCGCTGAATATGAGGATAAACTAAAAGAAACACAAAGTAACCTCCCAAAGGATATAGATGAATTAACGCGTTTCGATAAGTTAAGGCATAGCATGCTTGAGGAGGAAAAGAAGGTGATAGAGAAATTAATTGATGAATTTCCTGACAGCGAATACGATGCTTTAAAAACCATGTTTTTGTCAAGCCTGAAGATCAGTTGGATAAGTCATTTGGAGGCCAAATACCCAGTATTGAAGGAGATTTATGGCCCTCAAATCAAAAGCAATATATCGGATTTCGAGAATTCTGTTGAAGAAAAATTGAAAATTGCCCGCTTTATTATAGAAATGAGACTGAGAGAGGGGGTTTGTTCCGACCTGGAATACAACAGGCTAAACAACCTTATTTCTTATAGAGAATTGGCGCATCAGGTAGGGAAGAAACGTCAAATTTGGTCAGTTAAAAAATTGATTGATCATTATAAGGATGAAATATTTAGACTAATCCCTTGCTGGCTTGCCTCTCCGGAAACGGCCTCTGCTTTATTTCCACTTGAGCAATATTTTGATTTGGTAATCTTTGACGAAGCCAGCCAGTGTTATTTCGAGAGGGGTTTACCCCTGATGCTAAGAGGCAAACAGGTGGTTATAGCAGGAGACAGACAACAACTTCAACCTTATGATCTTTACCAAAACAGAATTCAAACTGAGGAGGAAGATACAATGGAAGTGGAAATTGATGCTTTGCTAGATATGGTAGCACAGTATTTTCCTACATTTCATCTCCAGACCCATTACCGAAGTGCAACTTTACCGTTGATAGATTTTTCTAACAGGCATTTTTATGAAGGAAAGTTACACATGCTGCCAGATAGAAAAGTCCTTAACAGTGGTGAGCAAGGACTAAAATTAATCAAGGTAGATGGCGTATGGGAAAACCAGACCAACAAGCTAGAAGCTGAAGAGGTAATTCTTCAGTTACAAAGTTTGAGAATTAAATTTCCTTTAGACAGCATTGGTGTAATTATCTTTAATTATTATCAAATGATGCTGATTACGAGTCTTAAAGAAATGGAAGAGACATTGTCTCAGGATGATAATATCCGTGTAAAAAACATCGAAAATGTACAGGGAGATGAATTTGATCACGTGGTATTTTCGGTGGGTTATTCAAGAAATCCCGAGGGAAAATTTACAGCCAATTTTGGTCTACTGTCTAGAAAGGGTGGAGAGAACAGGCTAAATGTGGCCATTACCAGGGCCAGAAAACAAAATATTCTAATTTCTAGTTTGAAGATGAGTGATTTTAAGGAAAGGCACATGAAAAATGCCGGAATTAGACTGTTAAAAGAATATTTGTTTTTTGTCGATGAGGTACAGCAAGGCAAAGCTACCTCAGAATTAAGACCTGATGCTCCAGGATATGACCGAAATTGGTCTTTTAGAGACAGGCTTATCGGGAATTATGGTAATCATGAAGTGGTAGAAAACCCCTATTCGGCTGTGATGGATCTAGAAGTAAAAGAAAAAGGAAAGGCTGTGGCAGCTATTCTCACTGATGACCAACGGTTTTTTGCCTCCCGAACTGCAAAAGAAGCTTTTGTCTACCACCCGCGTTTATTGACCTCCAGAAATTGGAATATTGTATTTTTATTTAGCAGACAATATTGGCTGGATAAGGAAGATTTGTTGCAGACCAAGATAGCCCAGGTGAAAACTCAATCCGGAGAGTAAACGAAGATTTTTAGACTTGAGAATAATAAGGTAAGGGGCTAACATTTTGAGGATAGCACCTTACCTTACCCTGAATAGGTTGTTGTATTATTGCCCATTGTTGATTTTTAGGCCTATTGATTCTATACCTAAAAGGGTGTCTTTTCTCATGTATTGAATAAATTGGAAGGTGGAATTAGGCTGTATGACATCACCTGGAAGGGTGTCATACATTATTCTCCGATTGCCATATCCCTGGCCAAGGGGTTTCCCTGTTTTGGGATCAAAAAGATGGATGTTAAGCAGTGAATCCATCAAAACCTTGTCGACACTATCCCTAAGAAGATAACGAACATAGAGATTGTTGTACTCGTATTTGTCATCATACCTGATACTTAAGATTGATGACAATCCTGTACTTGCCTCCAACGAATCAACATTGAAAGAAATAGTATCAGAAACAACCCATTTTAATGCTTCCAATTCTTGAAAAGACTCATATACACGACTATTATTACAAGCTGTGGTAACCCAAAATAGGTTCAATATAATGGCCGTGGCCAATACACTTTTACTTTTCATCAGGGTTAGCTTTGTTATCACCACCTTTAGGACCTTTGTTACGATTGGGCTTTCTTCTTTTGTTTCTATTATTCCCTTGAGCTTTTGGAGCGTTAGGGTCTATTTCTTTTGGTGGAGCCACAGGTTTTGCTTGATCATTTTCTGGCTTGTTGTTTCTCCTAGGGGGCCTCTTGTTTTTTGGATGGCGTGGTTTTTCTTCTGAATTATCTTGGGTTCTCTGTGGATTTTCTGACGTGTTATTTGGTGGATTTGTTTTCCGAGATTTGGGTTTCCTTTTCTTTTTTGACCTTGAGTTGGCGAATTTCTGGTCTAATAATTCAAGATCCTCATTTGTTTTATTGTTGTCAAATTCACCTTCAAAAGCTTTGTCCTGTTGCAGATTAAAAGGGGTAATTCCTTTCTCATTTTGCTCAATAATTAATTTTACCCGATCGCAGTCAATCGAGTGCCAATTGTTGTCATCATTATAACTGAACCACATCAATCGGCGAAATATATCCGTTTTTTGAAGTTTAGCCTTTCCCGCTTCTGTGAGTAAAGGTTTCTCTATATTGGGGATATCCTCTAAAGCACTCAAATAGCTTTCTAACTCAAAGTTCAAACAACATTTTAGTCTTCCACACTGGCCTGAAAGTTTGCTGGGATTCAGAGAAAGGTTTTGATACCGGGCAGCTGAAGTGGTGACACTTTTAAAGTCGTGGATCCATGTAGAACAGCACAATTCTCTTCCACACACGCCCACACCACCTAATCTGCCAGCCTCTTGCCTTAGACTGATTTGCCTCATCTCTACCCTGATTTTAAATTCAGAGGCCAGAAGTTTTATGAGTTCGCGGAAATCTACCCGGTCGTCAGCTGAGTAGAAAAAAGTTGCTTTTGAATTATCTGCCTGGTATTCCACGTCAGATAATTTCATGGAAAGCTTTATTTCATCGATGATTTGTTTGCCTCTATAAATGGTAGGTACTTCTCTGTTTTTTGCATCCTGCCATTTCTCTAAATCCTTTGGCGTCCCTATCCGATAGATGCTTAAAATATTGTCATCGTTTTTTACCTTCCTTTTTTGCATTTGAAGCCTTACCAGTTCACCTTGTAAGGAAACATAGCCAATGTGATGTCCATTGGGTACGTCCACCACCACTGGATCACCAGTAGTCAATTGTAAATGGCCTGAATTTCTGAAATATTCCTTTCTTCCGCCTTTAAATTTTACTTCAACAATATCAAATTTATCTATCTCGGGTATCCCCATATGGGACAACCAATCAAACGCATTCATTTTATTACAATCGCTCGTACCACAACTACCATTATTTTGGCAGCCACCCTCAGAAGTGGAGTCGGTACTGCAGTTTGTGCATCCTGACATATATAATATATATTTAAGGGAGTTTCCTCCTCGTGAATATGGGCGTTAATTACCTAATTGGAGGATGTCTTGTCCTATGTCCTTTCGGTAATTAGCTTTTTCCCATGTGATTTCGCTTACTCTTAGGTAAGCATTTTCAATCGCTTTTTCAACGGTATCACCTAAACCGGTAATGCCCAAAACACGGCCACCATTTGTGACTACTTGGTCACCTGTGTTGCTCTTGGTTCCTGCATGAAAGGTGATGGTTTGCTGTATATTGGATTTTTCCAAACCTGAGATGGCGTTACCCTTTTCGTAGGCTTCAGGGTAACCACCAGACACCATTACTACAGTAGCTGCTTTAATTGGGGAAATCTCTAAATTGTAGTCAATTAAGGTTTTACTTGCAGTGGCATTTAGTAGTTCCAGAAAATCACTTTCTATTCTGGGTAGTACTGCCTGGGTTTCGGGATCGCCCATTCTGACATTGTACTCGATGACATAGGGATCTCCACCCATATTCATCAAGCCTATAAATAAAAAACCTCTAAAGTCGATGTTGTCTTTCTTAAGGCCTGATATCGTTGGTTTGACGACCCTTTCTTCCACCTTGTGCATGAAGGCCTGATCGGCAAACGGAACGGGACTAATAGCGCCCATTCCTCCTGTATTTGGCCCGGTATCTCCCTCTCCAATTCTTTTATAATCTTTTGCTTCGGGAAGTATTTTGTAACTATCCCCATCCGTGGCAACAAATACCGAAAGCTCAATCCCAGAAAGGAAAGTTTCAATGACAACTCTTGCTGAGGCCTCACCAAATTTTTGGCCCACCAACATGTCTTTAAGACTGTTTTCTGCTTCTTCGTAACTGTTGCAGATCAATACTCCTTTTCCAGCCGCAAGACCATCTGCTTTTAGTACAATGGGGAGGTTTTGCTGTTTTAGAAAATCAACTCCATCTTGTAAAGTGGAGGCAGTGAAACTGGCGTATGAGGCAGTAGGAATACCATGCGCCATCATGAATTTTTTCGAAAAATCCTTACTTCCTTCTAGTCTGGCTCCTGATTTTCCTGGGCCTACAATGGGGATTCCGGAAGTTTCAGGACTTTGTGTCATGAAATCCCTTAATCCATTAACCAAGGGCTCCTCAGGCCCTACCACTAAAAGGTCGATCTTGTTTCCAAGGCAAAAGTTTTTTAATCCTTCAAAATCATTTACACCTATGGATACATTCTGGCCAAAAGCCGAAGAGCCAGCATTGCCTGGAGCTATCCATAATTTTTCACATTTTTTACTTTGTTTTATTTTCCAGGCAAAGGCATTTTCTCTGCCACCGCTTCCTATAAGCAATATGTTCATTTGATAAATTCTTTTTTAGTTGGCATGATCTGATATGAATTTAATCCGGTATACCCGCACTTCTTCTTCTGCAAAGTCATCGTCTTCAAGTTCTGCCATAGCATCTCTGATATGGTCCGATTCAGCCGTCATAAAATAATCTTGGAGGATGTCTTCTCTTTCATCATCCATGATATTTTCTATATAATAATTGATGTTTAATTTAGTGCCACTATAGATTATCTGTTCAATCTCATGCAACAATTCACTTATACTAATATTTAGATTATTGGCAATTTCATCAAGGTCAATTTTTCTGTCAATTTGCTGAATAATCATGATTTTTACTTTAGACCGGAGGCCTGAAGTTTTTACGACAACATCTGAAGCAGTTGTAATTTCATTTTCTTCTACATAGTTTTCTATTAGCCGGAGAAAGGATTTGCCAAATTTGCTGACTTTCCCTGTACCTACACCGTTTATTTGAGCCAATTCCTCAGCGGTGGTAGGATAGATCGTAGCCATTTCCTCTAAGGAAGGATCTTGAAAGATTACATAAGGTGGTAAATTCTTTGCTTTGGCTACTTTTTTTCGCTCTAACTTTAATAATTCATAGAGTTTTTCATCATAGGCCTTCCCAATATTATTCATTTCTTCCGATGATACACTCTCTGCCATTTTGGCGAAATCATGGTTTTTACTTATTAGAACAGAATGTGGGTTTTTGATAAATTCCTCACTTTTATCGGAAAGCAAAATAATGCCGTAATTTTCAATGTCTTTTTCAAGCAGTCTAAAAATCATAGCCTGCCTTAAAACTGTCTTCCAATAGATTTCATCTTTGTCTTTGCCAACACCAAATGAGGGAAGCTTGTCATGGTCATAACTTAGGATATAATCGTTTTTTTTACCCTTTAAAAGGCTGACGATATGATCCATGCTAAATCGCTGGTTGGTTTCTTTGACGGCTATAATGGCTTTTACAATGTCGTCTTTACCCTCGAAAGTCTCCTTGGTTTTTTTACAGTTGTCACAAAAACCACAATCCTTGGATAAGGTTTCGCCAAAGTAGTGCAAAATAAATCTCCTACGGCAAACAGAACTTTCGGAATAGGCTGCCATTTCCTGAAGGAGCACTCTGGCATTTTCCCGTTCATTGACTGGCTTATCCTTATTGAATTTTTCCAATTTGACAATGTCCTCATACCGGTAAAACATCAGACAATGCCCTTCAAGCCCATCTCTTCCTGAGCGTCCGGTTTCCTGATAGTATCCTTCGAGTGATTTTGGGACATCGTAGTGGATGACATACCTAACATCTGGTTTGTCAATTCCCATACCAAAAGCGATTGTTGCTACTATTACATCTACTTCCTCATTCAAAAAGTCATCTTGGTTTTTAACCCTCACATGACCATCTAGTCCAGCATGATAGGGAGCAGCATTGATCCCGTTTACCTTTAATAGCTCTGCTATTTCCGTTACCTTTTTTCGACTTAGACAATAGATAATCCCGGATTTACCTTTCTGGGACTTGATGTATTTAATTATTTCTTTTTTTGTTTCATTTTTCACCTTTGGTCTAACCTCGTAATAGAGATTGGTTCTATTAAAGGAAGACTTGAAGAGATCCGCTTCCTCCATCTGAAGGTTACGCTGAATGTCTTGCTGAACTTTAGGCGTTGCGGTAGCTGTCAAAGCGATTACTGGAAGATTATCACCAATTTGAGAAATGATGGATTTTATCTTTCTGTATTCGGGTCTGAAATCATGACCCCATTCGGAGATACAGTGGGCCTCATCTATGGCCACAAAGCTAATATCTGCATTTTTTAAGAATTTGACATTCTCTTCTTTGGTCAAGGACTCAGGAGCAACATATAGCAATTTGGTAAGGCCTGCACTGACTTCTCCTTTTACCCGATTGGATTCTGTTTTGCTGAGGGTAGAGTTTAGAAAATGGGCGTTAATGCCATAACTATTCAATTGATCCACCTGATTCTTCATCAGGGCTATCAATGGAGAAATGACTATTGCTGTTCCGCTTTTTGAGACAGCTGGCAATTGATAACAAAGTGACTTCCCTGCTCCAGTAGGCATTATTACAAAGGTATTGTTGCCTTTTAGAATATTCTCCACTATCAACTGTTGGTTTCCTCTAAATTGATTGAAACCAAATATTTTTTTTAAATTATCTTTAACCTCTTTGTCCACTACATTAATAGTTTAATGAGTTACTCCCTGTCAATTATTAATGTTTCAGGTAAAACTTTCCTACCCCTATACAAAACTAACAATTAACAGCTGTAAAATTGAATTTACTAAAAAATATTAAAAACACGGCAATAAATGTGTTTCAAAAGGTAGCCAATTCGTTATTAAATTTGATCCCTCATATTGGAGTTGATTTTGAAGCTCGTGTGACCGATATTTTAAAGAGTAAGGGTAGGGTAGTAATTACCGGAATAGGTAAAAGTGTTATCGTATCAAATAAAATTGTGGCGATATTGAATTCTGCAGGTACTCCTGCTCTATTTATGCATGCTTCTGATGCTATTCATGGGGATTTGGGTATGATTAAAAAAGAATATTTTGTAATTTGTATTTCCAAGAGTGGTAATACACCTGAAATTAGGCTATTGGTCCCTATGGTTAAACAATTGTGAAACAAGTTGATAGGCATTGTAGGTAATTCTGATAGTTATTTAGCCCAGCAGTCCGATTTTGTGTTGTTTACAGGGATTGAAGAAGAAGCTTGTCCAAATAACCTGGCACCAACCACCAGTACAACTATTCAGATGGCCATGGGGGATGCCTGGCGATTTGTTTGCTTACGGCTCGTGGATTTACTGCAGAATCATTTGCTCGATTCCATTCCGGAGGCACATTGGGCAAACAGCTCTACTTGAAGGTGGAAAATGTAATTTACCTAAAGTTGGGTACCCATGGTAGAAGAGAATGCTTCCCTAAAAGCCGTTGAGTTAATGAAAACTTATAATATTACCCAACTTATTGTGAAGGATGGTGCATCATTGGTTGGATTTATCCATATTCATGATTTCATGAAAGAAGGTATCGTATAGACATGAAGGAAAACGACAGGTACATTGTTATATTAGCAGGCGGTATTGGCATTAAATTTTGGCCTTCTAGTAGGCGTCAAAGACCAAAGCAATTTTTAGATCTATTGGGTACTGGACGGACATTGTTGCAAATGACCTATGACCGGTATGAAAATCATTTTGAAAACTATCAATTCATTATAGTCACAAGTAAACGATATCTCTCACTTGTGAAAGAGCAGTTACCCAATATTCCAGAGGATCAAATTCTGGTGGAGCCCATGCGGAGAAATACTGCTGCTTCAATAGCATTGGCGAGTTATAAAATTCAAAAGCTTAATCCCAATGCAAAGGTTTTAGTAAGCCCTTCTGATCAACTGATTTTAAATGAAAATTTGTTTTTTGAGGCTATTGGTGAAGCCATGGAGGGTACCTCGACCTTAGGCAATCTAATAACCATTGGGATCAAACCTTATCGACCCGATACAAATTATGGCTACATACAATTTTACCCTGAAAAGGGACAATCAGTAAAAAAAGTAAAAACCTTTTCAGAAAAACCTGACCTCGATTTAGCTACTGCTTTTATTGAAAGTGGGGATTTCGTATGGAATACGGGCACTTTTGTTTGGAAAAATGAAAGCATAATCAAAGCTTTTGAGAAATATCTTCCAGAAATGGCGGAAGTATTTGAGGAAGGGACGGTCTATTTTTGTACGGAAAAAGAAGCTGAATTTCTTGTGAAAGCCTATAGTTTTATTAGGAATGTCTCTATAGATCAAGGCATTTTAGAAAAATCAAATGAAGTATTTGTGGTGTTAGGAGAATTCGGGTGGTCGGATCTTGGCTCTTGGCAAAACCTCTATGATATCAGTGAAAAGGATAAAGACAATAATTCGGTAAAAGGTAAAGCAATGCTGTACGAAACTAGCAATTGCTTCATCAATATGCCACCAAATAAACTAGTAGTAGTACAAGGTCTTAAAGACTACCTCATTAGCGATAGCGGAGATGTCCTGCTGATCTGTAAATTAGGAGCAAATAGTAAATACAAAGAGTATGTGACTGATGCCAAGAAGATTGGTGAAAATTATATTTGATTTTTAATTTTAACACTGTTACCTTTTTCGAAAGCAGTAACTGCATTTCTCACCGAACCGTGTTGGTTGAGCATTTTTAAGGCCTCTTTTTCATCGAGTCCAGTGGCCTCCATGATCATTAGTGTACCCCTATGAACCAATTTCTTGTTTGAAAGCTGCATGTCCACCATTTTATTACCTTTCACCTTACCCAACTTAATCATGACGCTGGTAGAGATCATGTTGAGCCCTAGCTTTTGAGCAGTTCCAGATTTCATTCTTGTACTTCCAGTTACAAATTCAGGTCCTACGACTATTTCCACCGGCATGGCCACTTCTTTTGCCAATGGGCTTCCCTGGTTGCAAGTAATGCAGCCGGTGAGCAGCCCTTCCTTCATCGCGGTTTTCACACCTCCTATGACATAGGGTGTAGTGCCGGATGCTGCTATTCCAATCACTGTGTCTTGTGGGTTAAAACCAAAACTCTGAATATCAGTCCAGGCTTGGTTAGGGTCATCTTCTGCATTTTCCACCGCTTTTCTAATGGCAGTATCACCACCCGCAATTATTCCAATTACCATTTCGTGAGGTACGCCATAAGTAGGAGGGCACTCAGAAGCATCAAGTATTCCTAACCGGCCACTGGTACCTGCCCCAATGTAAAAGAGTCGACCACCTTTTTCCATTCTCGGGACAATGGCTTCTACCAATTTTTGAATTTGAGAAATGGCTTTATTGACTGCCTGTGGTACAGTCTGGTCTTCCTTATTCATATTGGTTAATAATTCATTAACCGTCATCTTTTCTAGATGGTTGTAATAGGAGGCGCTTTCTGTGGTGCTCATATTTTCTGTTGATGGTATAGGGTTAAACCTGCTATTGGGGTTTCTAGGATAGTATTTATTTGAATGCCAAGGTCATTTCCTATTTGCCTTAAGACATCATTGTTATAGTAAGCGATGGACCCAACAAAATTCACGGGTTTATTTTGATAGTCCTTGTACCGCATGACATGTCGAGAGAAAAAATCTTTAAACCCATTATAAAAAAGCCCATAACAATAGGGATCTGATTTATGGCTTGCTATAAATTCACAGAAACTTGCCATGAATCGATTGGGAAATGGTCTTTTATAGACATTATCCTGAATATCAATTATAGATAGGCGGTAGGTCTCAATAAAGGCTTCACGAATAGGCGAAGGCATGTCATCATATATGAAATCCTGAAGAAAATGCTTGCCTATATAGGTTCCTCCACCCTCATCTCCTAACAAGTACCCCGGTGAAGGTCTACTGTCAATTATTTGATCACCATTATAGTCTCCACTATTAGAGCCGGTTCCAAGGATGCAGGCAATTCCTGGTTCGTGTCCACAGGTAGCCCTCGCTGAAGCCATGAGGTCATGGTCAACAAATACTTTGGCATGCTTATAAATACTATTGATGGCGCTTTTTACGGTTTCCTTATTGGCGTCCGATGTACATCCAGCCCCATAAAAATAAACTTCACGGATTATATCTTTCCATTTCAGAAGATCCGGGCTTTGCAGCCCGAGGATCATGTCCTCCTTGGTCTGATAGTAGGGGTTAAAGCCCACAGTTCGTGTTTGATGAATTTTATTATCATGTGTGATTACCCTCCAGTCTGTTTTGCTAGAGCCACTGTCTGCGATCAGAATCATTTATATTAAATAGCCGATAGGTTCAAATTTATCAAATACATTCTCATTATGCGGGGCATCACTAAGCTCATCTGTCAAGTCTTGACCTGCCCAATGTTCATAATGTTTGCCGTTTCTCCACAATCTGGAATTGCCTACATCATATATTTTGCCTTTGTAAGCAATCCAAATTTCAGGTTTATCCTGTCCGTTTCTTAAGGCCAGTTGGTTTTTGGAAATAGAAATCATATGTTCACTCTCATGCAAATATAGAACTACCTAGGATTTTCGCATCGATTATTAGTAAAGTTTTAATTGGGCATTTACCCATCTCTCTGGTATTTCCCCTTTTTGGGCAGTTTGATAATCATGATAACTACAGGGAATGATGGTGTCTCGGTTGTATTTTTCGCCTTTATTTCTAGGTATTTCCAACCACCACTTGCCACTAAGCTTGCTTTTGTAAAAATGCAAAATAGAAGGCTTGGAATCTAAAGAGACCGTGTATTTGATATAATCACTACTTTTAAACGAAAGACTGTCCTTTCTTTGGTAAAAACCTTCAATGAAATACCAAATCATTATAGCGATTACTGATGCAGTTTTCATCCTTGAATCGTCCACACTTGCATGATACCCGTATATCCCAATAGAACTGAGTTTCTCGTTGGTACCTGCAAACCAACATATTTGACAAGCCTCTTCTGCACTTAATCCAAAAGGTTGTGCGCCGATAGCTCCAGGTGCATCCGAGGAATTGATGGCGCAAATATCAAAGCTTAATAAATCTGCATTTCTTATTAGTGGTTCCGTTTCTTTAAAATTATCTCTAAGCTGGCCTAAGCGAATATGGTCAAAATAAAGCTTTTCCAGTGTGGTGACTAGTTCAGGGTCTGTCAAAAAGCTTTGGTAAGCCAGGTGGGAGTAATTGAACATGTAATTAGGTTCGTGAAGAACAATCTCCTGTGAATGCAAATCTTGTGGTTTTCCGGCATCCTCCATATCCATTTTAGCATCTACAGTGAGTAAGCTTACCAGTTTATTCATGTGTTGGTAGGCTTTAAACTGCCCCACATCCAAGTCGTGACTTCCACCGATAAAGATGGGCAATACCTGTTTTTTTAGCATCAACTCACCAATCGAGCTGATAAGTGAGCGGGTTTCTACCAAATTTTCTCCGACCTTGATGTTCCCCAAGTCTGCCAGACTATAGTTACTTTGCCCTTTTTTAAGGCGATAAAGTTTTTCGCGAATGGTGGAGGTGCTTTCAACGGAGTTTTTAATGGCTTCATCGCCTGTAC